>Ga0316228_1000349_pt1 | contig 63966 bp, 60 predicted proteins | sample TBH18021metaG_FD_206005 | JGI IMG/M metagenome (GOLD analysis project Ga0316228, IMG submission 206005) | Freshwater microbial communities from Trout Bog Lake, Wisconsin, USA - TBH18021 | ecosystem: Environmental > Aquatic > Freshwater > Lake > Hypolimnion/Profundal zone | place: USA: Wisconsin... | reverse complement strand
GACGAAGAAGCTCTGATTCGGGCCGTTCTGATCGTAGAGCTGGCTGAGGGAGCCCTGCAGGCTGAGCTGCGGAGCGAGCTGACCTTCCAGCACCTTCACCTGGGCTTCGTACGAATCGACATTGTGTACGGCCGAAACGACCTGCGGATGCTCGCTCAGGCCGATGGCGATGGCCGCGTCGAGATTGCGCGGCACGAACCGGTCCAGCGGCCGACCCGGCGCGAGCTGGCGCGGCTCGACGCCGATATTCTGCCGGTAGACGCCGATGCTCGTGCGCAGGTTGGACTCGGCGGTGCTCACCTGCGAGCGCGCGCCGGCCAGCCGCGCCTCGGCCTGCGCGACGTCGGTGCGGGTCACCTCACCGACGTTGAACCGGTCCCGCGTCTGGCGGAGTTGTTCTTCCAGGACTTCGACGTTGTTCCGGTTCAGCTCCAGCGTGGCCGTGTTGCTGAGCACGTTCATGTACGCCTGAACGGCGTTGTAGAGCACGGTCAGCTCGGTGAAGCGCAGGCTCTCGCGCTGGCTGTAGACCTGCGACTCGGCCCGGCGGACCTGATTGTCGGTCTGGAAGCCGTTGAAGATCGTCTGCGTGACGTTCAGGCTGGCAGAGCTGGGCAGGTAGGTGGTGCGCGTCGTCCGCTTGGAGGTGATCACTTGGCTGGCGATGTCGGACGTGGCGCCCTCGGACAGGCCCCCGCCGCCCGCTCCGGACCCGGATGTTCCGGTACCCGTGGTCCCGACGCTCGTGGTCCCGACGCCCGTGGTTCCGATACCCGTGGTCCCAACCCCCGTCGTCCCGACGCCGGTTGTCGCGCCGCCTGCCGTTCCAAGGCCGCCGCCTGTCGTTCCGAGGGAAGAGGCGCCGCTGGTGGCCGCCGTGCTGGCGGTGCCCGCGGACGCGACGCTGCTGGAGGAGCGCGTTTGAAGGTACTGGACACCGATCGCGGCGTTGACGCTGACGGTCGGCCGGTAGCCGGACTGCGCGATCGCAACGTTCTCGTCGATCGCGCGCACCCCGGCGCGACCGGCATTCAAGGATGGATTGCCCTGATAGGCCTTCGCGAGGGCGCTCTCCAGGGTCTCGGCGGAGGCCGGCATGGCTGCCAGCATCGCGAGCCCGGACACCATCCCGGCCAGGCGGAACGTCGGACAACTTGCTGGTGGACGTCGTGTCACGATGAACAAGCCCTTGCGGTCTCTTTCGGTCCGGATGTCCGAGACGAAAACGGCCAAGGTACGGCGTTTCGCCCGTCTCCGATCAAGCCCGCCCCACCGTCACGCTTAGCGCAAACCGGACGTCTTGGCTCGCCTCGGCGTGGGTGCGGCGTCGAAATGTGCCGCGTTGGGGCATTAAGGTGACACACCCTGCGATCGCTGTGCGGCGCGTACGCGTATTGAACTGTCTAGTTTTATAAATGCGTCGCATCAGAGACTATCGCCTGCTTGCGAGGACGGAAGAATGTGATCGAGGCGTCGGACTGGCGCGCGACGACCGACGCCCTCACGCGGCCGCTGGATCGGGCGTCGCGCCCGCCGGGCCGGCTTGCTCTTAGTACCGATCCATCCCCCCGCCGCCCGCATCGGGCTCGAGATCTTGTGGGTTGTAGGGGGCGGGATCAGGCTCAGGTTCACGGGGCGGGCGCGCCGCCGGGCGGTGCCTGGGCACCGATCCCGTCAAGGCGGGCGGAGGCTTTGGTTTCGGCGCTGCGACCGGGGGTGTTTGCTGCCCCCGGGGCCCGGGTGGCCCGGGCGGCCCGGCCGGGCCCGTGGCACCCATCAGCCCCGGCGCGCCGATCAGGCCGGCAGGCCCACGCGGGCCGGCTGGACCCGGCGGGCCCGGCGGTCCGGCGAGGCCTTGCTCGCCGGCGGGGCCCTGCGGCCCGGGCGGTCCGGGCGGTCCCATCGCGCCCCGCTCGCCGGGCGGCCCGGCCTCGCCGCGCGGACCCATCTCGCCGCGCGGCCCGGCCGGCCCGGCCGGGCCGACGAGGCCGGGAGCCTGCTGGCCGCATTCGCCGACGACGATGCTGCGAGTCTGTTTCGGCGTCCGCAGCGTCGCGATGCAGCTGGCCGGATGGTAGACGACGCGGAACTCGAAATAGCCTCGGTTGTCGGTCCGCTGCGGGAACTGGCCGTCCAGCGTGATCTCCACGCCTGGATCGTCGGCGTAGCCGATGATCCAGAGGTCGCCGCCGGTGATCTTGGCGGCCTCGATACGCATGTCGGCCGCCTGGGTCGGCACCGGACAGGCGGCCGACAGGGCCAGAATCGACCAGAGCGCAGTGCGCTTGCGCCGCAGGCGATTGACAGATCTCATGGCGGGTCACGCAGTCTTTTCGTCAGTCAGAATGCCATACTCCGCAAACTAAGCAATAAATTGCTGAGAAAGTTGGATGTGGAAAAACCCGGCTGGCCGACCGGCGTAGTCCGAATTGGGTATTCGGCCACCCCGCGATGAGGCCTGTAGCGTGCCGACGCCGGGCCGGTTCGGGCCGTCGCAGGCCGCGCGGGATCGAGGAGCGGTGCGCTCAATTCGGATGGGCCCGACGGACCAGCGCGGATGTCCGCGCCGCGATCGATCCCGGCGATCCGGCGGCCGGCGCCTCGCGAGCGCCTCGGGGCCGCGCGTCGGATTCGCTGTGGAGGGTTCGACCGTGGACGAGAACGATCCGGCCTGGGACACGGACCCGCTCTGGTACGACCGGACGGAGTCCGGACCGAAGCCGGGGTTCATCCTCGAAGCTCTGGCTTGGCTGTTCCTGCTGACGATCGCCGGCTGCTTGGCCCTCGTCCTGGCCCTGGTGTGGCTCTACCGGCTGCCGGACCGCCTGTGGCACGCGGCGGCGCGCAGGCTCCTGGGTCGCGGGCCGGCGGATCTGGAGCGCTTCTGAGCGGGTCGAGCGGCCCCGAGTTCCCTTCGCAAAACCGTCTCTTCAGGCCGCCGCGATGCGCGTGGTGAGCAGGGTCGCCTCCAGGGCTTCCACCGGCATCGGGCGCCCGAGGTGATAGCCCTGCAGAAACGGGCACCCCATCGCCTGCAGAATGTGCAGGTCCTCGGCCGATTCGACCCCTTCCGCCACCACGTCGAGACCCAGCAGACGGCCGAGGCCGAGGACGGCGAGGACGAGCCCGCGCTTGTCGTCGCTCGATCCGAGCCCGGTGACGAAGCTCCGGTCGATCTTGATCCGGTCCGCCTTGAGCTGCCGCAGCGAGGAGAGGGACGAGTAGCCGATGCCGAAATCGTCCAGGGCGACCCGGATGCCGGCTCGGGACAGAGCCTGCAGTTTGCTCTGGACCACACCGATATCGAGGGCGGTTTCCTCGGTGATCTCGATCTCCAGCATCGTGGGCGGCAGGCCGAGAAGCGTCAGACGCTCGATGACGATCTCGTCCACCGGTACCTGCGCCATCTCCCGCGGTGAGACGTTCATCGCCACGCGCACGCCCTGCAGGCCGCGGCGATGCAGGATCTCCATCATCGCGGTGACCCGCTCGAGGATGTAGCGGAACAGTGATTCGGTGAGGCCCGCCATCCCGGCGGCGGCGATCAGGTCCGGCGGGGCGATCCAGCCGAGGCGCGGATGCTCCCATCGGACCAGCGCCTCCAGCCCGACCAGGATGCGGCCATCCGCGGCGTAGATCGGCTGAAACCAGACCTTCGGGGCATTCTCGACCAGGGCCTGCGACAGGTCGCGCTCCAGATCGCGCCGCATCTGCAGCCGCTCGCGCAGGCCCTGGTCGAACACCCGGAAGCGGTTCCGGCCGGTCGCCTTCGCGGCATAGAGCGCCTCGTCGGCGCAGCTCAGCATCTCGGTCAGGCCGGGCTCCGGACCGTCATGAACGCCGATGCTGACACCGAGCCGTCCCGCGTCGAAACCCTCGAACGGCTGTGCCACCGTGGTGATCAGAGTCGCCGCCATGACGCTGTGGGGCACGCCGGACGTGGCGGGATCGTACAGCACGGCGAATTCGTCGCCGCCGAGCCGGGCCGCAAGGCTGTTCTCCGGCAGCGCACCGCTCAGCCGGCGCGCGACCTCCACGAGCACGCGGTCGCCTGCCTTGTGTCCGTAGACGTCGTTGACGAACTTGAAACCGTCCAGGTCGAGCATCAGCAGGCTGAGCGTGCCGGTGTGAAGCCGATGCTCGGTCGCCTGCAGAAGGCCCGCGCGGTTCAGAAGGCCGGTCAGGTCGTCATGCGTGGCGCGCCACCGCATCTCATCGACGAGGGCGCTGGCGCTGGCATGCGCCTCGGCGCGCGATTGGGCGAGGGCGTGGGCCTCGTTCTTGAGCCGGCTCGCGTCGCGAAACACGGCCTCGCTCCGGAACGCGGTGTGCGTCAGGGCCAAGAAGTAGAGGATGACGCAGGCTGCGAGGCAGTTCCGGTCGAAGTCACCGGTCAGGACAAGGCAGACGGCGACCGACAGCAACGGCATCACGATGAAGCTGAGCGGGATGCGGGCATACGCGGTCCCGTGCGTCACCGCGCCAGCGGTCACGCCGCAGGTGATCGCAAGATAGAACAGGGCCTGCGCGGAGGTGTAGCCCTCGCAGAGCAGCGGCTGGCAGGCCCAGACCACGCCGGACAGGAACGCCGCAGCCGTGAAGGCGCGCAGCCGCCTGTCGATGGAGCGTCCGGCATGTGCGGCGAGGCTCGGCGTCATGTCCGCGGTCAGCGCCAGGCCGAGGCAGGGGATCCGGCACAAGGTGATTCGCAGGAGATTGACGCTGGTCGATGCCGCAAACCAGACGGCCCCCGCGGTCGCGTGCCCGCTGTGATAGGCGACCAGTAGACTCGCCAGTCCGAGAAGCATGTTGACCGGGATGGCGGCCAGCACGCTCCCGCGCATGGCATCCAGCTGGTCCCGCCGGATCAGCGCGTCCCTTCTCGGAACCGCAGGGTCGAGAGATTCGCCGGGACCGGGCGGTTCCGGCTCAGATCTCTCCTGGTCCCGAACGATCATCGTACGTCCACTCGAAGCTGAGGGACTCATGACAGGGAATCGTAAGATAACGTTGAACGATCAGCGAAAACGGCATGCCGTCGTGAACGCTCCGGGCGTCGGCCGGGGCAGGACGACAGGTCGCAAGACATTCCGGCCGCGTCCGGGCGCACCATATCGTCGACCGGGTCGTCTTCGGGCCCCGGATCCTCCATGGCCCTGACTCGCGATCTTCTCGATATCCGGACGATCTACCATGAGCCTGCGGTCGGCGACTTCCCGCTCGGCCGGGAGATCCTGACGCGCTTTGCCGAAGCCGAGCGCATCGTCGTGCCGTCGCACTGGAACATCCCGGAACTCCACGGCAATGCGGGCTCGGTGGAGGACTGGGTGCGGATCAAGCGTTCGACCCTGGTCCTCGGCGTGAAGAAGGGCCTCGCCATGCGGCCCAACGGCCGCAGCGCCCATTTCATCGCGCCCTCGACCTCCAACGGCTGCGCCATGGCCTGCGCCTATTGCTACGTGCCCCGCCGCAAGGGCTTCTCCAATCCGATCTCGCTATTCGTGAACGTCGAGCAGGCCTGCGCGGCGATCACCCGGCATGCCGGACGCCAGGGGCGCCTGTCGGAGCCGGATCCGATCGATCCGGAATACTGGGTCTACGACATCGGCGAGAACGGCGACCTCTCGGTGGACGCCGCGGTGAGTGACGGCGTGCGCAGCCTGGTCGCGCTGTTCCGCACTCTGCCCAACGCCAAGGCCTCCTTCGCCACCAAGGCCGTGAACCGCGATCTCCTCGCCTACGACCCGCAGGGCAAGACGCGCATCCGCTTCTCGCTCATGCCCGCGCGGATCGCCCGGATCGTGGACGTGCGCACGGCCCCGATCCCGGAGCGGATCGCCGCCATCGACGACTTCGTGGCCGCCGGTTACGAGGTCCACGTCAATTTCTCGCCCGTGATCCTCTACGAGGGCTGGGAGGAGGACTGGCGGGCGCTGTTCGCCGAGATCGACGCCACGCTGTCGGACGCCGCCAAGGCGCAGCTCAAGTGCGAGATCATCATGCTGACCCACAATGCGGATTTGCATGCGGTCAATCTCGGCTGGCACCCGAAGGCCGAGGACCTGCTCTGGCGCCCGGACATCCAGGAGACGAAGGTTTCGGAAGGCGGCGGCCTCAACCTGCGCTACCGGTCCGGCTGGAAGGGCCGATGGCTTGCCCGGTTCAAGGCGCTCCTCGCGGAATCGATGCCCTATTGCACGGTGCGCTACGCATTCTGAGCGCCTCTCGCTGAACTTCCCGTTGCGCCCGGCGTTGCCGCGCCAGCGCAGGGGGGATCAGGCCATGGCGACGCACGAGGATCATATCCGCGAGGCGGTCGCCCTCGCCGCGGCCAATGTGGAGGCCGGCGGTGCCCCGTATGGCGCTGTGATCGTGCAGGACGGCGCCGTGCTGGTCCGCGCGGCCAATCGGGTGCACGCCACCAACGATCCGAGCGCCCATGCCGAGATGGTCGCGCTGCGTGAGGCGAGCCGGCTGCTCGGCCGCCGCGACCTCGGCGACTGCGTGATGTATGCGAGCGGGCGCCCGTGCCCGATGTGTCACGCCGCGATGCGGCTCGCCGGCTTCACGGAAGGCTATTTCGCCTTCTCGGCCGAGGAAGCCGCAGAACATGGCGCCGGCAGCGCCACGATCTATGCGGAACTTTGCCAGCCGCTCGATGCGCAGCCGATGCGGATCAGCCAGATACGGCCAGAAGGCGATTCCCCTTACGCTGCCTGGAAGGCGCGCCGCAGGGCGTGAGCCGGCTCCGCCGGCCTCAATGCGTCCACGGCGCCGTGCGGTTGAACTTGAAGTTATCCGAGTAGGACAGGCCCTTGCGATGGACCGGCTTGGCCGGCTGCTCGACGCGGAAGGCGATGCCCTCGCGCTTCGCGTAGGCCACGGCCTCCTCCTCGGTGTCGAATTCCAGGCGCACCTGCTGAAGCATGTCGGAGGATCCGTTCCAACCCATCAGCGGATCGATCTCGCGCGGGCTGGTCCGGTCGAACTCCAGGATCCACTGCTTGGTGCGGGCGAGGCCCGACTGCGTGGCATCCCGAGACGGACGGAAGATGCGGGCGCTCGGCATCGGATTCGACAAGCTCCTGATCGAATGGTCGGGGCGATAGGATTCGAACCTACGACCCCCTGGTCCCAAACCAGGTGCGCTACCAGACTGCGCCACACCCCGACTGCCACACGGCCTCAATGCCGTAGCGGTTCCGCCGTTCCCCTGCAAGACGCGTCGCCGGTTCCGCGCGCCGAGGTGCCGTCACCCGCGGCAACCCGCATCGCACGGGCAAGAATCCCCCGACTTGTCAGACAAATCGCCGCGCTGTACCGTTCGAAACGGGACGAGGGCCGGGCCTGCCTGCTGACGAACCGGCGCCTGCCATCACTGGGGGGCGGAGGATGGCGCGTTTCGGATCGCCGCGCCGGAAGGTTCCGGTCCTCGTCACCGCCGCGACATGCTTCGGGCCTCAGGGTCGCTCTTGCCGGCCCGGCCCGAAACCGTGACGATCGCGGCGAGCGACATGGACCTTCCCGTGTGGACACCGAGCCCGCGCTATCCCGACCCGGCCGTCGAGATCCTCGACGACACCTTTGCCCGCTACCGGGTGTTCAACGCGGCGGTCGAGCGCCTCGCCACCGGATTCCGCTGGTGCGAGGGACCGGTCTGGTTCGGCGACGGCCGCTACCTGCTCTGGAGCGATATCCCGAACGACCGCATCCTGCGCTGGGACGAGGAGAGCGGGGCGGTCGGCCTCTACCGGAAGCCGTCGGGCTTCGCCAACGGCAACACCCGGGACCGGCAGGGGCGGCTCGTCACCTGCGAGCACGGGGGCCGTCGAGTCACCCGGACCGAGCATGACGGCGCGATCACCGTTCTGGCGGACATGTTCGAGGGCCGCCGGCTCAATTCGCCGAACGACGTCGTGACCGCCGCCGACGGGGCGGTCTGGTTCACCGATCCGCCCTTCGGGATCGGCGGCTTCTACGAGGGCGCGCGCGCCGAACCCGAACTCCCGCAGAACGTCTATCGGCTCGATCCGGTCAGTGGCGTGCTGGAGGCGGTGGCCTCCGATCTCGCCGGTCCCAACGGCCTGTGCTTCTCCCCCGACGGCCGCGTGCTCTACCTGGTGGAATCGCGAGGGCGGCCGACCCGGCGGATCGTTGCCTACGACGTGGTCGGCGGCCGCGCTCTGCGCGACAGGCGGGTGCTGATCGACGCCGGGCCGGGCACGCCGGACGGCCTCCGCTGCGATGTCGACGGCAATCTCTGGTGCGGCTGGGGCATGGGCGACGACGCCCTGGACGGCGTCATGGTGTTCAACCCCGAGGGCCGGGCGATCGGCCGGATCCGCCTGCCGGAGCGCTGCGCCAACCTCTGCTTCGGGGGCCGGCATCGCAACCGTCTGTTCATGGCAGCGAGCCAGTCGCTCTATGCGGTCTACGTCGACGTCCAGGGCTGCGCCGGCGGATGAGGCCGAGAGAAGCCGGCCCGACCATGCCGTCGGCGGCATGCTTGACCGGAGCGCCACGGCGGCCCACTTCCCGTCCGCCGGGGGCATAGCGGGACACCAGCCGATGATCGAACTCCACTACTGGCCGACGCCAAACGGCCATAAGATCACGATGTTTCTCGAGGAAACGGGGCTGCCCTACCGAATCCATCCTGTGAATATTGGTAAGGGCGAGCAGTTCAATCCGGACTTTCTCAGGATCGCCCCCAACAACCGAATGCCGGCGATCGTCGACGACGAGCCGGCGGGTGGCGGCGCGCCGGTCTCGCTGTTCGAGTCGGGGGCGATCCTGCTCTATCTCGCCGAGAAGACCGGGCGCTTCATCCCGGGCGACCTGCGCGGTCGGGCGGAGGTGCTGCAATGGCTGTTCTGGCAGATGGGCGGTCTCGGGCCGATGCTCGGCCAGAACCACCATTTCTCGCAATATGCGCCCGAGAAGATCGATTACGCGATCAAGCGCTACGTCAATGAGACCAACCGGCTCTACGGCGTGCTCGACCGGCGTCTGGCCGACCGTGCCTTCGTCGCCGGCGCGGATTACTCCATCGCCGACATAGCCTGCTATCCCTGGATCGTGCCGTACGAGAAGCAGGGCCAGAACCTCGACGAGCACCCCAACCTGAAGCGCTGGTTCACGGCGATCGCCGAGCGGCCCGCCACGAAGGCAGCCTATGCCCGCGCGCCGGAGGTCAATCCGGATTTCGGCAAGACCATGAGCGAGGACGCCAAGAAGGTGATGTTCGGCCAGACCGCCACCAATACGAAGCGCTGAGCTGGTCATGACCGAGCCCGTGCCTGCGCTGCCGCTGGAGGTGCTCCACCGCGGCTGGAACACCTTCGGCATCGCCACGCTGACGCTGCAGGATGGCAGCACCGTGCGGCGCGCGCTGGAGGATCACGGGCAGGCGGCCTGCGTGCTGCCCTACGATCCCGAGCGGCGCGTGGCGCTGCTCGTGCGGCAGGCGCGGGTCGGGCCGGCCTTCTGGGGCGAATCGGCGGAGTTCGACGAAGCCCCGGCCGGTGGCCTCGACGGGGGCGCGCCGGAGGCGACGGCGATCCGGGAGGCGATGGAGGAAGCGGGCGTGCGCCTGCGACGGCTGGAGCCGGTGGCCCACGCCTACAGCATGCCGAGCGTCTCCTCCGAACGTCTCTGGCTCTACCTCGCGCCCTACGAATCGGCCGACCGGGTTGGGTCCGGTGGAGGGCTTCACGCTGAGGGCGAGCAGGTGCTCGTCGTGGAAGTGCCGCTGGCCGCGCTGGCCGATCAGGCCCGCACCGGCCGCCTGCCCGACCTCAAGACCCTGGTCCTGGTTCAGGCCCTGATGCTCCGCGCCCCCGCCTTGTTCGCCGCATGACGCTCTCGCCCGCCACGCCCGAATCCGATGTCTTCGCGCAGATGCTCGCCTTCGCCGAGGAGGCGGCGCCGCTGGCCCTCGCCACGCGGGCGACCGGCCTTGCGATGAGCAACAAGGGCCCGGATCTCGGCCAGGCCCTGACCGAGGCCGATCTCGCCGTCAGCCGGTTGCTGCACGCGCGGTTCGGCCCCGACCTGATCGAGGAGGAGACGGCCGAGGATCTCGGGCATGCGGCGGCCCGGGCGATGCTTGCCCGCGAGACCTGGACCTTCGTGGGCGACCCGATCGACGGCACCCGGCCCTTCGCGGGCGGCCTGTCAGGCTGGGGCGTGATGGTGGCGGCCTGCCGCGCCGGCTGGCCCCGGGCCTGCGTGATGAGCCTTCCGGCCTGGAACGAGGATCGCTCGGAGCCGGCCCGGAGCGTACCCGCGGAGGCGACGGAGGGCATCCTGCTGGCGGCGAGCGCGGGCCGCGCCTTCTGGGCGCCGACACGCGGCGGCCGCATGGTTGCGGCGTTGCGGCCGCTCGAGCGGTCGGAGCGCCGGACCGGCCATGTCGGCTGGCTGTCGGTCACGGCGCAGCGCTATATCCTGGATTACGGCCGCGGCTGGTTCCCCTGGAGCGAGGGCGGCGCGATCTCGGACGCCGCGCTCCTGGCCACTGGACGCCTCGACGCGACCTTGAGCAACAACCGCTTGTGGGACCTTGGCCCGATCCTGCCCCTGTTCGAGGCGCTCGGCTTCCGCCTGTTCCACTGGCCCGACCTCGGCGACCCGCCGGCCGCCTTCGCCGACCTGTTCGACGCGGAGCTGTCGGCCCATGACGACCTCTGGCTGATCTGTCGGGATCGAAATCAGGCGGCCGATCTGGCGCGGGCGATCCGGCGCGTCGAGCGCCTTGATTGAGGTCCGGACTCAGCCAGAACTAACGGAAACCGTATGACAGTCCTCGCTTCAGAGGCATGAAAAGAGGGGCGGCGCACCACGATGTGGCGCGCCGCCCCTTCTCGTCGTCGCCGACGAACCGCTCAGTTCAGCGTCGCGTTGACCGGCCGGCGCTCGGTGCCGACCGTAACGTCGCCGATCATCAGGCCCATCGGGCCGACCCTGACCGGCACCGTCTCGCCGTCGTGGACCTTGCCGGACAGGACCAGCTCGGCCAGGGGATCCTGGACGTTCTTCTGGATCACCCGCTTCAGCGGCCGCGCCCCGTAGGCCGGGTCGTAGCCCTTGTCGGCGAGCCAGTTCTTGGCCTCCTCGTCGACCTCCAGGGTGATCTTGCGATCGTCCAGCAGCTTCTGCAGGCGCCCGAGCTGGATCTCCACGATCGCCCCCATCTCCGACCGCGCGAGGCGGTGGAACAGGATGATCTCGTCGACCCGGTTCAGGAATTCCGGCCGGAAGTGCCCGCGCACCACGCCCATCACCTCGTCGCGGACCGCGTCGGTGTCCTGGCCCGCAGGCTGGTTCACCAGATACTCGGCCCCGAGATTCGAGGTCATGATCAGGAGCGTGTTGCGGAAATCCACCGTCCGCCCCTGCCCGTCGGTGAGCCGCCCGTCGTCGAGAACCTGCAACAGGACGTTGAACACGTCCGGATGCGCCTTCTCGACCTCGTCGAACAGCACGACCTGGTAGGGCCGCCGCCGCACGGCCTCGGTCAGCGCGCCGCCCTCCTCGTAGCCGACATAGCCCGGAGGTGCGCCGATCAGGCGCGCCACCGCATGCTTCTCCATGTACTCGGACATGTCGATGCGCACGAGCGCCGTGTCGTCGTCGAACAGGAAGCCGGCCAGAGCCTTGGTCAGCTCGGTCTTGCCGACACCGGTCGGGCCCAGGAACATGAACGAGCCGATCGGCCGGTTCGGATCCTGCAGCCCGGCCCGGGCGCGCCGGACCGCGGTCGAGACCGCCTCCACCGCCTCGCGCTGGCCGACGACGCGCTTGGACAGCGCCTCCTCCATGGCCAGAAGCTTCTCGCGCTCGCCCTCCAGCATCTTGTCCACCGGCACCCCGGTCCAGCGGGAGACCACCCCGGCGATGTGGGCGGGCGTCACCGCCTCCTCCATCATCGTATCGCGCCCGTTCTCCGCCTTCGCCTCGATCTCGGCGAGCTGCTTCTCCAGCCCGGGGATCACCCCGTAGGCCAGCTCGCCCGCGCGCTGGTACTGGCCCTGGCGCTGCGCCGCCGCCAGCTCGTTGCGGGCCTCGTCGAGCTTCTTCTTGAGGCCGGCGGCCGTGCCGAGCTTGTCCTTCTCGGCCTTCCAGCGGGCGGTGATCGCCGCCGAGCGCTCCTCCAGGTCGCCGAGCTCCTTCTCCAGCCGGACCAGCCGGTCGCGGGAGGCGGAATCGGTCTCCTTCTTGAGCGCCTCGGCCTCGATCTTCAGCCGGACGATCTCGCGGTCGATGTTGTCGAGCTCCTCGGGCTTGGAATCGACCTGCATGCGCAGGCGCGAACCGGCCTCGTCGACGAGGTCGATCGCCTTGTCGGGCAGGAACCGGTCGGTGATGTAGCGGTTCGACAGCGTCGCGGCCGCCACCAGGGCCGCATCCTGGATGCGCACGCCGTGGTGCTGCTCGTACTTCTCCTTCAACCCGCGCAGGATCGAGACCGTGTCCTCCACGGTCGGCTCCGACACGAAGACCGGCTGGAAGCGCCGGGCGAGCGCCGCGTCCTTCTCGACGTGCTTGCGGTACTCGTCCAGCGTGGTCGCGCCGACGCAGTGCAGCTCGCCCCGGGCGAGCGCGGGCTTGAGCAGGTTCGAGGCGTCCATCGCCCCGTCGGCCTTGCCGGCGCCGACCAGCGTGTGCATCTCGTCGATGAACAGGATGATCCCGCCCTCGGCCGCCGTGACCTCGGAGAGCACGCCCTTCAGCCGCTCCTCGAACTCGCCGCGATACTTCGCGCCGGCGATCAGCGCGCCCATGTCGAGGGCGAGCAGGCTCTTGTCCCGCAGGGATTCGGGCACGTCGCCGTTGACGATGCGCAGGGCCAGACCCTCGACGATCGCGGTCTTGCCGACGCCGGGCTCGCCGATGAGGACCGGGTTATTCTTGGTGCGCCGGGACAGGACCTGGATGGTCCGCCGGATCTCCTCGTCGCGGCCGATCACCGGGTCGAGCTTGCCCTCCCGGGCGGCCTCGGTGAGGTCGCGGGCATACTTCTTCAGCGCGTCGTAGGCGTTCTCGGCCGAGGCGTTGTCGGCGGTGCGGCCCTTGCGCAGTGCGTTGATGGCGGCGTTCAGCGAGGCTGGGGTGACGCCCGCCGCCTGGAGCGCGCGGCCGGCTTCGGAATCCTTCTCGACGGCGAGCGCGAGGAGCAGCCGCTCCACCGTGACGTAGGAATCGCCCGCCTTCTCGGCGGCCTTCTCGGCGGTGTCGAACAGGCGCATCAGCTCGCGCGTGGCCTGCGGGGCGGCGGCGTTGCCGGAGACCTTCGGCTGCTTGGCGAGCCACTGCTCGGTCTGGGCCAGGGCCACGCGCGACTGTCCGCCGGCGCGGTCGATCAGGCCGGCGCACAGGCCCTCCGGATCGTCGAGCAGCACCTTGAGCAGGTGACCCGGCTGAAGCTGGGGATGTCCCTCGCGCATCGCGAGGTTCTGAGCCGCCTGCACGAAGCCGCGAGCGCGCTCAGTGTATTTTTCAAAGTTCATGCACAACCCTCCCGTACCGGCATCCGCCGCCCGATGAGAGGCGCGGCGCCACCGAAACGTCGCCCTCCGGCTATCCGCCGCGCGAGGGCCCCGGCGCCGTGGTGGCCGCCGGTAGACCCGATGTGGTGTTGCAATTGGGCACCACAAGGGGCGGTGAAGCTCTTGCGCGACGGATCAATTCAGGGCCACGCTCCGCGCATGACCGCATTGATTCATGTCAGCGCCCTGTATCGCTATCCGGTGAAGGGCCTGAGCCCCGAACCCGTCGAGCGGGCGGAGCTGGAGACCAGCGGCTTCTTCCCGGGCGACCGGCTCTATGCCATCGAGAACGGCCCCTCGGGCTTCAACGAGGTCGCGCCTCGGCACCAGCCCAAGACCAAGTACCTGATGCTCATGCGCGACGAGGCCCTGGCCCGGTTGCGCACCCGCTACGACGATGCCACGGCGACGCTCACCGTGGAGGGCTCCGGCGAGGCGCAGGCCTTCCGCCTCGACACCGAGGCCGGGCGCGCGGGGCTGGGGGATCTGATGCGGCTCTTCGTCCCCGAGAGCCTGCGCGGCGAGCCGAAGGTCCTCGCCGCCCCGCCGCAATACCGCTTCACGGATTCGCCGATCGGCTACGTGTCGGTGATCAACCGCGCGAGCGTGGCGGCGGTCGAGGATTACATCGGCAGGCCCGTGGATCCCCTGCGCTTCCGCGGCAACCTGCTGGTCGAGGGGCTCGCGCCCTTCGCCGAGTTGGACATGGTCGGGCAGGTGGTCGAGGCGCCGAGCGGGCTGCGGCTCAAGATCACCAAGCGGACCGTGCGCTGCGCGGCCACCAACGTCGACCCGGTCAGCGGCGTGCGCGACTGCGACATCCCCTGGACCCTCGACGCGCGCCTCGGTCATCGCGACCTCGGCGTCTACGCCGAGGTGATCGCCGGCGGCGCGCTGCTGAAAGGCGATGCGCTGCGGGTGGTGTGACACGCGCTCGCGGCGACCGTCCAACCCGATCCCCTCATCGTGCGGTGCGGCGCAGCCGCCTCGGAGGCGGTCTCCAGGGACGACCCGTGAACCGGAGGCCTCCTTCGAAGCCTCCGTCGCGCTTCGGCACCTCGGGATGAGGTCATGGATGGTGGTCTGACGACAGCGCCGTCAGAGCCGCGACACGTAGGCAGCCAGATCCGCGATGTCGCCCTCGCTGAGCCCCTGCGCGACCTCGTTCATGGCCGGGTCGTAGCCCGGCCGGGCGTTCGACTTGTAGCCGGCGAGCGCCTTGGCGAGATAATCCTCCCGCTGCGCCCGGATCCGCGGAATCGCGTCGCGGCCGGCAAGGTCGGAGCCGTGGCAGGAATTGCACTGGTGCTTGGCGACGAGCCCCTGGGCCCGCTCGGCCAGGGCCGGATCGGCGGCCGGTCCGGACCGGCTGGGCGGCGGCAGGGTCGCCACCGCATCGGCATAGGCCCGCAGATCGTCGTCGGAGAACCCGGCGGCGACGTCGTTCATGGGAGGCGCCTCGCGCTGCTTCTCCCGGAATTGGAAGAGCTGCGTGACCACGTAGTCCGGGAGCTGACCGCCGAGGGAGGGCACCCCCTCGGTTCCGGAGGTGCCGGCCCCGTGGCAGCCGATGCAGGGCGCGAGGCGCTCCTGCATCGCGGCATCGGGCGCGGCGAGCGCCGCACCCGCCAGCACCGTGCCGAGGATGGGTCCCAATCCCCGGATCGCCCGTGACGATCGGCGCATCACTTGCCGTAGCTGACGCGGTAGATCGCGCCGTTGTAATCGTCCGAGACGAGCAGCGATCCGTCCTTGGCGACGAGAACATCGACCGGACGGCCGGCATACTTGTTGTCCTGGAGGAAGCCGGTCAGGAACGGCTCGACCGAGGCGATCTTGCCGTCCGATCCGGGTTTGGCCACGACCACGTCGCCGCCGAGCTTGGCGGTGCGGTTCCAGGACCCGTGCCGCGCGACGAAGATCGCATCCCGGTAGGCGTCCGGAAACTGCGTGCCGGTGTAGAACCGCAGGCCGAGCGACGCCGTGTGGGGGCCGAGGAGCGCCGCCGGCGCGGTGAATTCCGCGCAGGAATGGCCCCAGCCGTATTCCGGATCGGTGAAGGTGCCCTGGTGGCAGAACGGGTAGCCGAAATGCTGCTTGCCCGGCTCGGTGACGACGTTCAGCTCGTCGTTCGGGATGTCCTCCGACACCCAGTCTCGGCCGTTGTCGGTGAACCAGAGCTGCTTGGTCTTCGGGTTCCAGTCGAAGCCGACCGTGTTGCGCACGCCGCGGGCGATGACCTCGGCGTTCTTGCCATCGAGGTCGATCCGGCGGATCTGCGCGTGCGTGTCCGGCGGCATCAGGATGTTGCCCGGTGCCCCGATCGGCACGTAGAGCTTGTTGTCGGGCCCGATGGCGATGAACTTCCAGCCATGCGCCTCGTCCTTGGGGAGGTCGTCGTAGACCAGGGTCGGCTTCGCCGCGCCGTCGAGGTGGTTGGCGATGTCGTCGTAGCGCCAGATCTTCGAGAGTTCCGCGACGTAGAGCGCGCCGTCATGGAAGGCGACGCCGTTCGGCCGGTGCAGGCCCGACGCAATGGTCTTGACCACGCGCTTCCCGTCCTGGCCCGCCTCCGGCAGCACCGCGTAGACCTTGCCCACGGTCCGGGTGCCGACATACAGCGTCCCGTCCGGCGCTTGGGTCATCTCGCGGGCATTGGCGAGGCCGCTGGCATAGACCTCGACGTGGAAGCCTTCCGGCACCTTGAGCTTGTCCAGCGGCAGCTTGGCCGGGGCGGTCGCGAGCGGCGGCCCCGCGACGGGCGCGAGCTTCGCGGCCGCACCACCTTCGGGGCGGCCGTAGAGGGCGTCACCGCGTTCGACCGCCTTCACGCTCGCCGGCGGCGCCGCGGATGCGGGGGTCTCCTGTGCGTGCGCGACGTAAGATCCCACCGTCCCGAGGCCCAGGCAGGCGAGGGCGACGGCGAGGGAACCGGCGACGGTCGGTGTGCGGATCGGCGTCATGGTGTCTCCCGATGCGAACCGGTGCTCGGCCGGCCGCTTATGCTGAACTCATTATTCACCGATCCGCGCCAATGGCGCGACCCGTCGGATGAACGCGAGCGCGACAGCGCGCAGCCGACGTAACACGACGCCGAGTGACGGCTTTGGCGAGCGATCGAGGGGCTGAAAGCCGTCTGTCGACACTGTGCCGGAAGCGTCGCATTTCGCTCCGTCGTCAGCCGGGATGGCGATGGGCCGGGAGCCAACCCGACGTTCGACGCGTACCCTCGCCTTGCGTTTTGGCCGACGATCTCCGAAAACGCCCCCCGTCCGGGAAGCTTAGGCTTGGCCGGGGATGCCGGCCGCGGGCCGGAGCCCGGCCGATGCGGCGTTCCGATCCGTTTCGAGGACACGGTTCGATGATCGATTACGCGCAGGCGCGGCGGATGATGGTCGACTGCCAGTTGCGGACCTTCGACGTGAACGACAACACGGTGCTCGACGCCTTCGACACCGTAAAGCGCGAGGCCTTCGTGCCCAAGGGCCGTGAGGCCTTCGCGTATATCGACCAGACCCTGAATTTCGGCGACGGAGCCGGAGAGACCCGCTGCCTCCCGGCGCCGATGGTGCTGGCGCGGATGGTCCAGGCCCTCCGGGTTCGGCCGGGTGTCGCCGCCCTCGACGTCGCCAGCGGCACCGGCTACGCGGCGGCGATCATGGCGCATCTCGGCGCGCAGGTCACCGCCCTCGAATCGGTCCCCGATCTCGCCGCCGAGGCTCGCGCCCGCCTCGGCGCCACCGCCCAGGTGGTGGAGGGCCCGATCGCCTCCGGCGCGCCCAAGCAGGCGCCCTTCGACGTGATCCTGATCAACGGTCGCGTCGAGGTCCGGCCGCAGGCCCTCCTGGAGCAGCTCAAGGATGACGGCCGTCTCGTCTGTGTGATGGGCCCGCACCGCAACGCCAAGGTGACGCTGTTCGTGCGCGCCGGCGATGCCTTCGGCGCGCGCCCGCTGTTCGACGCCTCGCTGCCCGGTCTCGAGGCCTTCGCGGCGGAAGCCGGCTTCGCGTTCTGAGGACCCGTCCCGCTCACCCCAATCGATAATCCGACAGGCGGGCGCGTCGCGCACTCCGGCGGTACGCCATCACCGAGTCCGGCCACAGCGTCGTGTTGCGTCCGCTCGCGTCGAGGTACCAGCTCCGGCAGCCGCCGGCCTGCCAGATGCTGTCGGCCATCCGGCTGCGGATCCGGTCGAGGAAGCGCGCCTGCGCCTCCGGCCGCACCTCAATGGCCCGGTTGCCCGTCCGCAAGGTCTGCAGGCAGTCGAGCACGTGCTGCACCTGGATCTCGATCATCGACACGACCGAGTTGTGGCCGAGGCCGGAATTGGGCCCGAGCAGCATGAAGTAGTTGGGAAACCCGGCGACCGTGATGCCCTGATAGGCCCCCATCCCATTGGACCAAGCTTGCGTCAGCCGCAGGCCGTCGCGGCCGACGAGGTGCATCCGCGCGAAAGTCGCGGTGACGTCGAACCCGGTGGCGTAGACGATCACGTCAAGGTCGTGGCTCCGTCCGGCTTCCGTGGTGAGGCCGGTCTCGGTGATCCGGGCGATGCCGTCCGTTTCCAGGGTGACGTTCGGACGCTGGAGCGTCGGATAATAGTCGTCGGAGATCAGGACGCGCTTGCAGCCGAGCCGGTAATCGGGCGTGAGCTTCGCCCGCAGGTCCTTGTCCGTCACGGCTTTCGCGAGATGCCGGCGGGCGAGCGCCTCGGCCTGTCCCGTGAGCTTCGAGACCTTGGTGAAGCCCAGGAAGGCGCGCACCTCGTGCAGCCAGAACAGCCGGGCCCGTTCGAGCCGACGGGCCAGGGGCAGGCGCCGGTAGCGCGCCTTCGCGCCTTCGGGAATGGCGTGATCGTGCTTGGGCATGATCCAGGGCGGCGTGCGCTGGAACAGCGTGAGCTGTGCGGCGACCTTGGCGAGTTCGGGCACGACCTGAATCGCGCTCGCCCCCGTGCCGATGACGCCGACGCGCTTGCCGGTAAGGTCGACGGAATGGTCCCAGGCCGCCGTGTGGAAGGCCGCGCCCGCGAAGGCGTCACGGCCCGGTATGTCCGGGTAGGCCGGGTGGTGCAGGCCGCCCATGCCCGAGACGATCGCCCGCGTCAGGATCGGCCCGCGGTCCGTTTCCACCTGCCAGAGGCCGCGCGTCTCGTCCCAGGTCGCACCCCTGAACGTCGTCCCGAGCCGGATCAGAGGCATCAGCCCGTTCCGCTCGGCGGTCTCCCGCAGGTAGGCCAGGATCTCCGGTTGCGGCGCGTACATCCGGCTCCAATCGGCTTTCGGAGCGAAGGACAGCGAGTAGAGGTGCGAGGGAATATCGCAGGCCGCCCCCGGATAGGTGTTGTCGTGCCACGTGCCGCCGATTCCGTCGGCCTTCTCGATCACCTGCAGCGGACCGATACCCGCCTGCCGGCAGCGGATTGCCATCGCGAGCCCCGAGAAGCCGGCGCCGACGATCAGGACGGCCAGGATCTCGGAGGCGGGCTCGGTCATCGCAGGGGGCTCCCGGACGGGGCGTGGGGTGCGTGCGCGTTCAGGAAGGCCGCGGCCTCGTCGAGGGACGTCCGCGCCTCCGGCAGCATGCTGGCCGCGAATTGCCAGGCGTGGGACACGACCGGGAAGAGCTTGAGTTCGGTCTCGACGCCGGCCGCCCGGGCCCGCTCGGCCATGCGAACGGAATCGTCGCGCAGGACCTCGCGGGCGCCGACATGGAACAGCAGCGGCGGGAAGCCGGTCGGGTCGCCGTAGATCGGCGAGATCCGCGGGTCGGCCGGATCGGCATCGCCCAGATACATCGGCCGGATCGCCGCAAGCGCCTGCGGATCGAACATGGCGTCGCGCCATGCATTGGTGACCCGCGACCCGCCCTCCGACACGAAATCCGTGGCGGGGGAGAACAGGGCCGCCGCCCAGGGCATCGGCAGGCGCCGGGTGCGGGCCTCAGCCATCAGAACGAGGGCGAGGTTGCCGCCAGCCGACTCGCCGGCCACGCAGGCCGCCCCGTCCGCGCTGAACGCAGCCCAGACCGCCGCCACATCGTCGACCGCGGCGGGGAACGGGTGCTCGGGGGCGAGGCGGTAATCGGGCGCGAAGATCGTGAAGCCGCGGCTCGCCAGCGCACCCGTGACGGGGCGGTGCGTCCGGGGTGAGCAGGCGATGAAGCCGCCGCCATGGATGTAGAGCATCCGTCGGCCGGGACCCGCCTTCGGTCGGATCCACTCGCCTTTGACGCCGCCGACGAGGCCCGGCTCGTAGGTCACGCCCTTGGGATCCGGGAAGGCCGGCGCCTCGAAGATCCGGCGGAACGCGGCCGCGTCGCGGGCGCGGGACAAAGGCCCCCGGACGCGGCTGCGGACCATGTAGGCCCCGAGATACGCGCGCAGGCTTGCCATCAGAGAGTCCCGCCGGACAGGCGCACGATCGTCTTCCAGTAGCTGACCGGCATCAGCCGCTGGATCAGCGCGGCGTTCTTGGCGTCCTTGCCGACGACGATCCGGGGGGATCGGGTCTCGATTCCGCGGATGATCGCGGCGGCGGCATCCGCGGGCGCGAGCGTCAGCAGCTTGCCGAACGCCTCCCGCGCCTTCTCGTCTTCCACGGCCGCGCGCTTGGCCGCCTCGGGATCGCTCGGGGGCCGCCGGCCGCGGGCGTTGCGCGAGATCGCGGTGGCCACGCCGCCCGGATGGACCACCGTCACCCCGAGGCCGGTGCCGGCATATTCGTGCCGGAGGGCCTCGGAGAAGCCGCGCACCCCGAACTTGCTCGTGCAATAGGCGACCTGGCCGGGCGGCGCGATCAGCCCGAACAGGCTCGACAGGTTGACGATCTGGGCCGCTGGACGGGCGCGCAGCATCGGCAGGAAGGCGTGGCACATCCGCACGACGGCACGGAGGTTGATGTCGAGCAGCCACTCGAAATCGTCGAGATGCGTCTCGTCGAACCGGCCGCCGAGGGCGACGCCGGCATTGTTGATCAGGAGGTCGAGGTGCCCGAACCGCTCCGCCACCCAGTCCGGCAGGAGGCGGATCGCTTCGGCATCCGTGAGATCGAGGACCCGCATCTCGACCGCGACGCCGCGGATCTTCGCGGCGGTGGCCGCCAAGCCGGTCTCGTCCCGGTCCAGCAGGAGAAGGTTGCAGCCCTTCGCGGCGAGGCCCTCGGCGAGGGCCGCGCCGATGCCGCTGGCCGCGCCGGTGATCAGGGCAACCGCCCCCGCGAGCTGGAACCGCTGTGCCAAACCGCGCCCCCCGGTGTCGCCGACCTGGATCGGACGTCCATCGGGGGATAGTCCCGGCCGGCCGGATTGTCTAGGGTGAACACCCTAGACGGGGACGGGGTCATGAAGCGGGGCGCGGGCCGCAGGATCGAGTTCGGTGCGGAGGTCGGCCCGCGGACCGGTGGTGCGGCGCCGAGCCCGGACACGCGCACGCGGATTCTCGCAGTAAGCCTCGCGCTGTTCAACGCCCGCGGACTCGGCCATGTCACCACGGCGGAGATCGCGGCGGCGGCGGGGATCCGCGAGGGCAATCTGCAGTACCATTTCCCACGCAAGAGCGGCCTGGTCGAGGCCGTGTTCGGGGCCTTCGAGGCCGAGGCCCTGGCGGTCGCGGGCCGGATGCCTGCCGACCCCACGGAGCCGGAGGCGCTGCTCGCCTACCAACGGGCGTGGTTCGATCTGATCTGGCGCTATTGCTGCATCTACCGCGACGGCATCGCCATGGTGGAGATCGCCCCGGCTCTGCGTCCGCGGGTCCATGCCCTCCGGGCCGAGACCCAGGCGCTGGCCCGCGGCGTCTTCCAGGCGGCCGTGCGGGCAGGGCGGCTTCATATCGGCCCGGACGCCCTCGGGCGGCTCATCGACAATGCCTGGATCGTGTCCAGCCACTGGATGAGCCACCGCCTCCAGGGGGGTACGACCCTGACCGAGGCCGACCGCGACTGGGGCTTCGCGCAGGTCCGCGACCTGTTCGCGCCCTATCTCGCGCCCGACCGCCCGGACTGACGGCCTCTGGCCCGAACCTTCCATACGCTCCGGCCAAGCTCGGACCCGAAGGACGCGATGCTCGACCGCCTGATCCATGCCGGCCTCAGTCTTCTGGTGCTGCTCGCCGTCGCCCTCCTGTTCTCGACGAACCGGCGGGCGATCAGCCCCCGCGTCATCCTCACCGGTCTGGCGCTGCAGGTGGGCCTCGGCGCAGCGGTGCTGTTCCTTCCTGCCGGACGGGCGGCGCTGGCGGCCGCCGCCGACGGCGTCGTGGCGGTGCTGTCCTACGGTGACCGCGGTACGGCCTTCCTGTTCGGTGGCCTCGTCGAGCCGAAGATGTTCGAACTGTTCGGCGGCTCGGGCTTCATCCTGGCGCTGCGGGTCCTGCCGCAGATCCTCTACGTCTCCGCGCTCATCGGCGTGCTCTACCATCTCGGCGTGATGCAGGTGCTCGCCCGAGGGCTCGGCGCGGTGCTCCGGCGGATTCTCGGCACCTCGCCGATCGAGTCGTTCTCGGCGGTCATCACCATCGCGATCGGCCAGAGCGAGATCGCCGTGGCCCTGCGCCCGTTCCTCGCCCTGCTCACCGGCGCCGAATTGTTCGCCGTCATGTCGAGCGGCGCAGCGTCCACGGCGGGATCGATCCTGGCGGGCTACGCGGCCCTCGGCGTGCCGATGACCTATTTGCTCGCGGCCTCGGTGATGGCGATCCCGGGGGGACTCGTCTACGCCAAGATCCTGATGCCCTCCACGGAGCCGACCCGGATCGCCACCACGCGGGTGGAGTTCGGCGAGACGCGTGCGGCCAACATCATCGAGGCGGCGGCCGACGGCACCCAGAAGGGGCTGGCGGTCGCGGTCTCGGTGGGGGCGATGCTGATCGCCTTCGTCGGGCTGATCGCCCTGGCGGACGGCCTGTTCGGCGCACTGGGCGGATGGTTCGGGTATCCCGCCGCCTCGTTCGTGGCCGTGCTCGGCTGGGCGCTCGCCCCGCTGGCGTGGCTGCTCGGGGTCCCCTGGGACCAGGCGACCCTGGTGGGCGGCGCGATCGGCCAGAAGCTCGCCTTCAACGAGTTCCTGGCCTATGCCAACCTGTCGCCGGTCCTGAAGGCCGGCACCCTGGAGCCGCGCGCGCAGGCCATCGTCTGCTTCGCCCTGTGCGGCTTCGCCAATTTCGCCTCGATTGCGATCCAGCTCGCGAGCTTCTCCAGCCTCGTCCCGGAGCGGCGCTCCGAGGTCGCCCGTTACGGCCTGCGGGCGATCCTGGCGGGGACGCTGTCGAACCTTACGAGCGCAGCGATCGCGGGGCTGTTCGTCGCCTGAGGGATCCGCTGCGCTTCCGTGCCACCAACGGGAGCGCCTTCGGACGCACTGCTTCGGCACCGGCAGGAAGCGGTCGAGGATCGATCCGATCCATACGACGGCGGGGCGCAGCAGCGCCCCGGCGTCGACGCGACCGGAATCATGCCGGAGGGGCGTGAGGAAGGCGGCGTCCAGGCGCTCCACGCAGCGCGGGGACATCACACCGGTGATGGGGCAGAGTGGACTTGCCGGATCGGTCGCAGGTGCTGCGTCCGCCAGACCTGTCCTCGTTCGCTCCGCGGCCCTGGATGGCGCTATGGCGGTTCAGCGACACAGGTTCGGTGCAGCACATCGGGCCGCGGTGCGGCTTATCCCGAGAACGCAAAAGAAAAGCGCCGCTTCGGAAGAAGCGGCGCTCGAACAAGCCGTGTCGACGTCTCAGTTGAACGTGTCGATCTCAGCCGACTCGTAGCTGGTGACTTCCATGCCGACGCAGATCTCGGAGACGACGGGAGCGGACCAAGCCATGATTTCCTCCAGGTAGATTGAAGCGATGGATAAAGCGGTCGCTGAGGCCGGAGCGAAGCGCTCCGGACGGTGCGCGACTTAGTTGAACGTGTCGATCTCAGCCGACTCGTAGCTGGTGACTTCCATGCCGACGCAGATCTCGGACACGATCGGGGCGGACCAGGCCATGGCGTTTCTCCTCGCGGTTGGTGAGATCCATATAGGCAATATCTTGGACGCAATACAAGCGAGCACAACACTTATATTTCTCATATGGAGCCCGGGAGCGGGCCGGGTCGCACGCCGCCGTGGCCGTGTGGCCACCCGGCGGTGCGCCGTTCAGCATCGGCTGCGCACAGGCGCGCTTTCGGCTTGACGGGCCCTTTGCGCGGGCGCACGACGCACCCGCGCGACGTTGTCATGGACGAGGCCGCGCTCCCATTCCAGCAGCGACCCGCGAAGCGACGTGCCCGACCGATCGTGCCTGCCGTGCCCAGCCACGCGCCGTCATCCCGCCTGAGCCGCTGAAAGGCCTGGCCGCGGGGCGATCGACGCGGCGGCCGGCCACGGCCCTGACCTAGGATGACCGGCGACGCGTCGCCTCGTAACCCACGAGGCGAGGCCATGAACGAGATCGCGCCCTTCGACACGCGAGTCGATCCCTCCGTCTTGGCCGCACGCCTGTCAGACGAACGGGCGCCCGACATCGTCGAGGCCCTGAACGAGGAAGCGCCCGAGGTCGCCGCCGCCATCCTGCTCGGACTTCCGATGGAGCGGGCGGTCGAGGTGCTGGACCAGCCCGAACTCGACTGCGCCGCCGACATCATCGAGATGCTGCCCCGGGACCGGGTTGCCGCCTACCTGTCGGGCATGTCAGCCGACCGGGTCACGGACGTGTTCCGCGAGATCGAGGAGCCCGGCCGCTCCGACCTGCGCGCCCGCCTCGATGCCGAGACCCGCGGCGCCGTCGACCGGCTCTCGGCTTATGGCGAGGAGACGGTGGGCTCGCTGATGACGACCGAGTTCGTCACCGTTCCGGGCACCTGGACGGTGGGCCAGACCCTGGAGCACATCCGCCACGTCGAGAAGACCCGCGAGACGATCTACGCGATCTTCGTGCTCGACCCGCGCACCCGCGCGCTCACCAAGGCGGTGCCGCTGCGCCGGCTGATTTCCGGGGATCCCGCCGACAACGTGCTCAGCGTCGCGCCGGGGCGGCGGCCGCTCGCCGTGTCGCCGACCGCGAGCCGCGAGGAGGCGGCCCGGCTGATCTCCAAGTACGACCTTCTGGCGCTGCCGGTGGTCGACGCGGTCGGCCACGTCATCGGCATCGTCACCGTCGACGACATGATCGACGCGATGATCGAGAAGCAGACGCAGGACGTGCAGCGCTTCGGCGGCATGGAAGCGTTGCCCGAGCCCTACATGGATATCGGCTTCTTCACGATGATCCGGAAGCGCGCCGGCTGGCTCTGCGCGCTGTTCCTGTCGGAGATGCTCACGGCCTCGGCCATGCAGGGCTTCGAGGGGGAGCTGGAAAAGGCGATCGTCCTGACGCTGTTCATCCCGCTGATCATGAGTTCGGGCGGCAATTCCGGCTCGCAGGCGACCTCGCTGCTGATCCGGGCGCTCGCCCTGCACCAGATCCGGCTGCGGGACTGGTGGCGGGTGGCTTTGCGGGAACTGCCGACCGGAATCTTCCTCGGCGCGATCCTCGGCGTGATCGCGGTGATCCGGATCGTGGCGTGGCAGAAGCTCGGCCTCTACGATTACGGCGAGCACTGGCCGCTGGTCGCCGCCACGGTGGGCGCGGCGCTCGTCGGGATCGTGACGTTCGGCTCGCTCGCCGGCTCGATGCTGCCGTTCCTGCTCCAGCGGATCGGCTTCGATCCGGCCACCGCCTCGGCGCCGTTCGTGGCGACGCTGGTCGACGTCACCGGGCTCGTCATCTATTTCTCAGTGGCGCTGCTGATCCTGCGCGGGACGCTGCTGTAGCGCGGCGCCGCTCTACCCCGCCACAGCCTCGACCAGCCGCTTGCGCTGCACCTTGCCGTTGGCCGTCCTCGGCAGCGCGTCGAGAAATCTGATCTCCCGCGGCCGCTTGTAGGCGGCGAGCCGTTCGGCGCACCACGCGAGCAGCGCCGCCGCGTCGGGCTCGGCATCGGGTTGGAGCACCACGAAACCGCAGATCACCGTGACGTCGGCGCGCACCGGCAACTCGGCCACGCCGACCTCCGCCACGGAGGGATGGGCCGCGAGCACCACCTCCACCTCGTTGGGCGAGACGCGGTAGCCCATCGCCTTCATCAGGTCGTTGTTGCGGCCCTCGAACCAGAGGTAGCCGTCCTCGTCGAGCCGGGCGAGGTCGCCGCCGGTGAACCAGTCGCCGCGCAGGACCTCGGCCTCCTCCTCGGGCCGGTTCCAGTAGCCGAGCATCAGGGCAGGCTCCGAGCGGTGGACGGCGAGCAGGCCGGTCTCGCCCACCGCCAAGGGCACGGGCTCGCCCGCGACGGGCAGGATCGCCACCCGCCGGCCGGGCTGCGGCTTGCCGGGCGAGCCCGGCCGCACCGGGATGGTCGGGCCGCTGGAGATGTAGGTCGAGATCTCGCTCATCCCGAGGGCCTCGTAGAGCGGTTTGCCCGTCGCATGCGTCCAGGCGTCGAGCAGCTCCACCGGCAGCGGCTCGCCCGCCGTGCAGCCGTGGCGCAGGCTCGACAGGTCGTGCGCGCCCAGATCGCCGTATTTGAGGATCTGCCGGTAGAGGGTCGGGACGGCGGCGAACAGGGTGGCGCGGTACTCGGCGATCAGCCGCGGCCAGACGGCGGGGTCGCGCGGGCCGTTATAGAGCACCGCGGTGGCGCCCACCGACCACGGATCGCTCAGGCCGACACCCAGCGTGTAGGTCCAGTTCATGGTGCCGGCATGCAGCATCACGTCGGTTTCGGTGAGCCCGAGCCAGTGGTCGAGCATCGGCCGGCGGCCGTAGGCGGCGCGGTGGGCGTGCAGTACACCCTTCGGCCGGCTGGTCGTGCCCGAGGTGTAGATCAGCATCGCCGGGTCGTCCGCGGCCGTGTCGGCGTAGTCGGGCAGCTTTGGGCCGGCCTTCAGGACGGCGATGGCGGCGGTATCGAGGAGGAGGCGGTCGCCCAGGGCCTCGGGCGCGAGAGCACAGCCGCTGCCGACCACCACGGCGGCCGCGCCGGAATTCTCCATGAGGAACGCCGCCTCGCCCTCGGTCAGCTGCGGCGAGGAGGGCAGGGCCACGAGGCCGGCGGCCAAGGCGCCGAAATAGACCAGGACGTAATCGGCCTCGTTGCCCATCCGGATCATCACCCGGTCGCCGCGCCTCAGGCCGAGCCCGAGCAGGCCCGCCGCGATGGCGCGCACCGATTGCTCGACCGCGCCGAAGCTGAGACGATCGGCCGTGCCGTCCCCGATGAGGAGGAGGGCCGTCTTGTCGGGCCGCAGACGCGCGTTCTCGGCGAGGCAGTACCGCGCGGCGTTGAACCGCGCGGGCGGATGGCGGTCGTCGGACACGCTGTCGGGCACCGGGCACTCCCCGCTTTCGGGCTTTTGGCCGGGTGTCCCGCCTGGGCGTGGTTCCGTCAACCTTGGGTGACGTGCTGCCGCGAGCGCGGCTCCGGATTCACGTCCGCCGCTGCGCCTGACTCTCCTGCTCTTCAAAACCCTTCAGCATCTTGTCGAGCGTCAGCGGGTATTCGCGAATGCGGATCCCGGTGGCGTTGTAGATCGCATTGGCGAGCGAAGCGCCGGCACCGCAGATGCCGAGTTCGCCGAGGCCCTTGCTCTTCAGCGGGTTCGCCTTGTCGTCGAGCTCTGGCAGGAATACCGCGTCGATCTCCGGGAGATCGGCGTGGACCGGCACGTGGTACTCGGCCATGTCGTGGTTGACGAAGTAGCTGTGACGCGGGTCGACCACCGCATCCTCCATCAGCGCCGCGCCGACGCCAAAGGTCATGCCGCCGATCGCCTGGCTGCGGGCGGTCTTGGCGTTGAGGATGCGCCCGCCGGTGAAGACCCCGAGCATCCGGCGCAGTCGGATCTCGCCGGTATCGGCGTCGACGCCGACCTCCGCGAAGTGGGCGCCGTAGGAATACTGGGAGAATTTCTGCTTCATCTCACCGGGCTTGATCTCGCCCGCCGCCTCCAGGCCCGAGCCGGCGAGGTCGGTGAGTGCCTCGGTGCGATTGCCGGACGTGACCGCGCCGTCGCGGAACGTGGCGCCGTCTGGATTGAGGTCGCCGGCCTTGAGCAGGGCCTGACGCAGGTTATCGCAGGCAACATACAGGGCCGAGCCCGCCGAGGCGGCGCCGAACGAGCCGCCGGAGCCCGCCGCGAAGGGAAAATCGGTGTCGCCCATCTCGACCCGGACGCGCTCGGGGGGAAGACCCAGCATCTCGCCGGCGATCTGCGTGAGAATCGTATAGGTGCCGGTGCCGGGATCGGTCATCGCCATCCGCACGACCAGCACGCCGTCCGGTCCGATCCGCACCTTGGCGGAGGACGGCATCAGCGGGTTGAGGCGGGCGGCGGCCGACATGCCCATGCCGACCAACCAGTTGCCCTCGCGCCGGCTGCCCGCTGCCTGCCGCTTGTCCCAGCCGAACAGGCGTGCGCCCTCGCGCATGCAGGGCAAGAGCTGGCGGGTGGAGAACGGCACCTTCTTCTCGGGATCCTCGGCCGGCTCGTTGCGCACACGCAACTCGATCGGATCGACCTTCAACTGCTCGGCCAGCTCGTCCATGGCGCATTCGAAGGCGAGCTGACCCACCGCCTCGCCGGGGGCACGCATCGACGAGGCGATGGGCATGTTGAGGTTCACGAGCCGGTGACGCGTCACGCGGTTCTGCGCCGCGTAGAGCGAGCGGGTGACGTTGGCGGAGGTCTCGAAGAAGCCGTCACCCTCGGCGGTGTCGGACCAGGATTCGTGGCTGATCGCCGAGAGGCGCCCCTCCGTGTCGGCACCGAGCCGGATCCGCTGGATCGTGTCGGTGCGGTGGGTCGCGACGTGGAATTCCTGCTGCCGGGTCAGCGCCACCTTCACGGGGCGCTGGATGACCTTCGAGGCCAGGATCGCGAGGGTCGCCTCCGGCTGGACCTGCAACTTCGCGCCGAAGCCGCCGCCGATATAGGGGCTGACGATCCGCACCTTCTCGGGCGGCAGCTTCAGGACGGAGCCCAGGGCCTTCTGCCCCCGGTTCGGCATCTGGTTGGACGTGTGCAGCACGACGCCGTCGCCCTCCCACGACGCGATGGTGGCGTGCGGCTCCATCTGCACGTGAATCTGGTTCGGCGTGACGTATTCCACGTCCAGCTTCACCGGTGCGGCCGCGAAGGCGGCGTCGAAGTCGCCGAGCTTCGAATCCGGCGGCGAGTTGACCGGTTTCGGCTCATAGGCCGCCGCGCGGTTGTCCTTGAGCAGGCCCTTGGGCGTGCCGGCATCGTACCGGACCTTGACCAGCATGGCGGCCGCCCGGGCCTGCTCGAAGGTCTCGGCCACCACGAAGGCGACGGGCTGCCCGTAGAACCTGACCTCGGTCCCCTGGAGCTGCGGCCAGACCTGCTCCTTCTTCTCGCCTTGCTCGGGCACGTTCTCATGGGTCAGGACCAGGATTGTGCCCGGCGCCTTGCGGGCGGCCTCCGCGTCGATCGACCGGATCGTCCCGGAGGCGATCGTCGCCGGCACGATGAAGCCGTAGGCGGGGTTCTTCAGCGCCCGGGTCTCGTAGGCGTAGGGCGCGTGGCCCGTGACTTTGAGCTTGCCTTCGACCCGGTTCAGCGGCTTGCCGACGAGCCCGTCGGGCCGGTCGTCGAGGGGCGTCCGGCCGATCGGCTGGTTCATCTCCATGGGGACGGTCCTTCGGCGTTCTTACGCGCGGGTCGCCTGCGCCACGACGGCGCGCAGGGTCCGCCGGGTCAGCGGGATCTTGAAGTCGTTGCTGCCGTAGCCGCGGGCGCCCTTCAGCACCGCGTCGGCAGCGGAATCCGCCGAGCCGGTCTGCACCAGGGCGGTCTCGGCCTCGGCGACCCGCCAGGGCTTGTGCGCCAGACCGCCGAAGGCGAGGCGCGCCGCGGTCGGCTTGCCGGTCTCGCCACCGGCGATCACGGCGGCCACCGACACGGTGGCGAAGGCGTAGGAGGCCCGGTCGCGGACCTTGCGGTAGATATGCGTGCCGGCCACCGGCTTCGGCAGCGTGACGGCGGTGATGATCTCGCCCTTGCGGAGATCCGTCTCGATCTGCGGGGTGTCGCCCGGCAGCTTGTGGAAATCGGCGATCGAGATGGTCCGCGTCTGCCCGTCCGGGTTCATCGTCTCGACGGTGGCGTCCAGCGCCCGCATGGCGACGGCCATGTCGGACGGGTTGGTGGCGATGCAGGCCTCGCTCGCGCCGACCACCGCCATGATCCGGTTGAACCCGCCGATGGCCGAGCAGCCGGAGCCCGGCTCGCGCTTGTTGCAGGGCATCGCCGTGTCATAGAAGTAGTAGCACCGCGTCCGCTGGAGCAGGTTGCCGGCGGTGGTCGCCTTGTTGCGCAGTTGGCCCGAGGCACCGGCCAGCAATGCTTTCGCCAGCACGGCATAGTCCTTCCGGATGCGCGGATCTGCGGCGAGATCGGAATTGCGCACGAGCGCGCCGACGCGCAGGCCACCCGCCTGCGTCGCCTCGACCTTGTCGAGGGGCAGCCTGTTGACGTCGATCAGCGTGGCCGGGGTCTCGATCTGAAGCTTCATCAGGTCGAGGAGGTTGGTGCCGCCGGCGATGAACTTGGCGTTGGGCCGCTCGGCCGCGAGCCTGGCGGCGTCCTGGACCGTTGCCGGACGCTCGTAGGTGAAAGCCTTCATGTCCGCCCCCTCAGAGGTTGCTGGCGGCGGTGTCGCGGATCGCCGCGACGATGTTGGGGTAGGCGCTGCAGCGGCAGATGTTGCCGCTCATCCGCTCGCGGATCTCGGCGTCGCTGAGCGTCGGGGTCGACGCGACATCCTCGGTGACGTGGCTCGGCCATCCGGCCTTGGCCTCGCTCAGCATGCCGACCGACGAGCAGATCTGGCCCGGCGTGCAGTAGCCGCACTGGAAACCGTCATGCTCCAGGAAGGCCGCCTGCATCGGGTGGAGCTTCTCGCCGTCCGCGAGCCCCTCGATCGTGGTGACCTGATCGCCCTCGTGCATCGCCGCAAGCGTCAGGCAGGAATTGATCCGCCTTCCGTCCACCAGCACCGTGCAGGCGCCGCATTGGCCGTGATCGCAGCCCTTCTTGGTGCCGGTGAGCGCCAGATGCTCGCGCAGGGCGTCGAGCAGCGTCGTGCGCGTGTCGAGGACGAGATCGTGCGGCTGGCCGTTGATCGTGAGCCGCACCGGCATGGTCTGCGGGGCCGGGTCGCCCGGGGCCGCCGCCGCGGGCGCAGGCCGGAAGCCCAGAGCGCCGAGCGCCCCGGCCGCGGCGCAGCCCTCCACCACGGCCCGCCGCGTCAAGGCGAACGGCTTCTTCGGAGTCGCGTCTGTCATGCTGCTATCCCGCCCATGCGCAACGCATCAGGGCGCGACGCAGTCTGGAATCCGGTGTGCCAACGTCCAGCTCGACGGATTAGATCCGGTCCAGACTGCGCCCGTTCACCGCGGCTTCGCTGATGTGCGCGCTGGCCTCCGGCAGTTCGTCATCGCGAGCAACGCGAAGCGATCCAGGGCAGCGCGACATCGGTGACCGTGGCGCCGCTGGATTGCTTCGCGTTGCTCGCAAAGACGGTGGCGCCTCGGAACGCGTCCCGTTGCGGGCGTTTGGGTTGATCGGACAACGACACCGGAGTCTCGCCCCATGGCCGTCCCGACCTTGCCGCTCAATGACGGGCGCCGCATCCCGCAGATCGGCTACGGCTGCTGGCAACTCTCGGACGCACAGGCGCCGGACCTGGTCGGCCGGGCGCTTCAGGCCGGCTACCGCCTGATCGACACCGCTTCCGTCTACGGCAACGAGGCCGGCGTCGGCCGGGGCATCCGCGACGCGCAGGTGCCCCGGGACGCGATCTTCCTCACCACGAAGCTCTGGAACGATCGTCAGGGCCGCGACGAAACACGGCGCGCCTTCGACGAGAGCCTGCAGCGACTCGGCCTCCCCTATGTCGACCTCTACCTGATCCACTGGCCGTGCCCGCAGCGGCGTCTGTTCGTCGAGACCTGGAAGACGCTGATCCAGCTGCGCGAGGAGCGGCGGGCGAAGTCGATCGGCGTCTCGAACTTCACGCCCGAGCACATCGCCACCCTCGTCGGCGAGACCGGGGTGGCGCCCGCGGTGAACCAGATCGAGCTGCACCCGCGCTTCCAGCGCAAGGCGCCGCGCGCCGACGATTCCCGTCACGGCATCGTGACCGAATCCTGGAGCCCGCTGGGACAGGGCAAGGAGCTGAATGACCCGGTGATCGGTGCGATCGCGAAAGCCCACGGCAAGAGCCCCGCCCAGGTGGTGCTGCGCTGGCAGGTGCAGATCGGCTGCGTGGCCATCCCGAAGACCGCCCGGCCCGAGCGCATCCTCGAGAACATCGACCTGTTCGATTTCGAGCTCGGCGCCGACGAGATGGAGAACATCGCTGCTCTTGACCGGCCCGACGGCCGGATCGGGCCCGACCCCGCCACCTTCTGCTGACCGGTCGGCCTTCGGCGGCGCAGCATAACATCGCGCCGCAAAAGATTTATGCTCACAGCTAGCATATCTAGACAGGCGTCCCCGGGCCTCATAAGTTAGACGGCACAATGCTCAAACTGAGCATAATGGAGGACGCCATGGCGGCGACCGTTGCACCCGTCTCCCGTACGCCCATCCTGGGCCTGCCGCTTCCGGACCTCTACGCGCGTGTCAGCCGGCACGTTCCCGCGATCGAGTGGCCGGCACTGGCGCCGGACATCGAGGCGATCCTGCGCCTGAAGCGCGAGCGCAACGCCGTGATCCTGGCGCACAACTATCAAGCGCCCGAGATCTTCCACACGGTGGCCGACATCGTCGGCGACAGCCTCGCGCTCGCCCGCGAGGCGGTGAACGTCGATGCCGACGTGATCGTGCTGGCGGGCGTCCACTTCATGGCCGAGACGGCGAAGCTCCTGAACCCGAGCAAGACCGTGCTGATTCCCGACATGGGTGCGGGCTGCTCGCTGGCCGACTCGATTACCGCCGCAGACGTGCGCGGCCTGCGCGCCAAGTATCCGGGCGTGCCGATCGTGACCTACGTGAACACCTCGGCGGCCGTGAAGGCCGAGTCGGACCTGTGCTGCACCTCGGGCAACGCCGTCGCGGTGGTGAAGTCGCTGAACGCCCCCCGCGTGCTGATGATCCCGGACGAGTTCCTGGCGCAGAATGTCCAGGCCGAGATCCCCGAGGTCAAGATCCTGACCTGGGCCGGCCATTGCGAGGTCCACGAGCGCTTCACGCCGGCCGATATCCGCGACGTCCGCGACAGCTACCCCGGCGTCACCGTCATCGCGCACCCGGAATGCCCGCCGGACGTGGTGGCCGAGTCGGACTTCTCCGGCTCCACCGCGATGATGATGGACTTCGTCGTCGAGAAGCGGCCGAAGCAGGTGGTGCTCGTCACCGAATGCTCGATGGCCGACAACATCGCGGCCCAGAATCCCGATATCGAGTTCATCAAGCCCTGCAACATGTGCCCGCACATGAAGCGGATGAGCCTGCGCAACATCCGCCGGTCGCTCGAGACGATGACCCACGAGGTCACGGTCGATCCGGCGCTCGCCGACCGCGCCCGGGCGGCGGTGGAGCGCATGCTCCAGGTGCGCACGCGATGAACGCCTTTGCCCGGAACACTGCCGACCGCGTCGTCGTGGTCGGCGGCGGCGTCGCGGGTCTCAGCGTCGCGCTGCGCCTCGCCCCCCGCCCGGTGACGCTCGTCACCGCATCCCCCCTCGGTCTCGGAACCGCCACCGGCTGGGCGCAGGGCGGTATCGCCGCCGCGGTCGGCGCTGACGACGCGGCCGAGCTGCACGCCGCCGACACGGAGGCGGCCGGCGCCGGGCTGACCGAGCCCGACGTCGCGCTCCGCGTTGCCCAGGAGGGCCCCGCGCTGATCGACTGGCTGGTGCGGATCGGCGTGCCGTTCGACCGGGCCGACGACGGCGCTCTCGCGCTCGGGCTCGAAGCCGCGCATGGCCGCCGCCGCATCGTCCGCTCCGGCGGTGATGCCACCGGCGCGCGCGTCCTCGAGGGGCTGGTCCGGGCCGTGCTGGCCGCACCCTCCGTCGAGATCGTCACGGCGCGCGCCTGCGACCTGCTCCGGGACTCGAACGGGGCTGTGGCGGGCATCGTCGCCGAGCGCGACGGCGCCCTGTTCCGCATCCCGGCCCGCGCCGTGGTGCTGGCCACCGGCGGCGTCGGCGCCCTGTACGCGGCGACCACGAACCCGCCGGGCGCGGTCGGACGCGGGCTGGCGCTCGCCGCTCGGGCCGGAGCGGTGATGCGCGACATGGAATTCGTGCAGTTCCACCCCACCGCCATCGCGGCCGGCGCCGACCCGATGCCGCTCGCCACCGAGGCCCTGCGCGGCGAGGGCGCCCGCCTGATCGACGAGACCGGCGCGCCCGTGATGGCCGGAATCCGCGGCGGCGACCTCGCCCCCCGCGACGTGGTCGCCCGCGGCATCTTCCAGGCGCTGCAGCGGGGCCGTACCGTCTATCTCGACGCGCGGGGTGCGCTCGGCGCCGCGATGCCGACGCGCTTCCCGACGGTGGCGGGTCTCTGCGCCGCTGCGGGGATCGACCCGGCCGTGCAGCCGATCCCGGTCCGCCCGGCGGCGCATTACCACATGGGCGGCGTGAAGGTGGACGCGCACGGCGCCACCTCGGTGCCGGGCCTCTACGCCTGCGGCGAGGTCTCCTCCACGGGCCTGCACGGCGCCAACCGGCTCGCCAGCAACTCGCTGCTGGAGGGGCTCGCCTATGCGCGCTTCATCGCCGACGGGCTCGACGCGCCGCCGCCGGCGGCCATCGTGCCCCAGGCCGTGAAGGCCCGCAGCTCCGGCGACCTGCCGGCGATCCGCACCCTGATGGAGCGCCAAGTCGGCGTCGTCCGCGATGCCGCCGGTCTCGCGGTGGCGGTGGCCGCGCTCGCGCCCGAGGCGGAGGCGTGCGACGCGGCCCTGGTGGCGCTGATGATCGCCCGCGGCGCGCTGGAGCGCCGGGAGAGCCGCGGCGCCCATTGGCGCAGCGACCATCCGCATCTCGTGGCCGCGACCCACACCGAGACCACGCTGGCCGATCTCCGGGCGGCGGAGCGCGGCCGGGCGGCCGCCGAGGAGGCCCTGACGCCATGACCCGATCGGTCCTCTCAGACGAGATCCTGCCCCTGCCGCGGCTCCTGGTCGAGCCGGTGGTGCGCGCCGCCCTGCTGGAGGATCTCGGCCGGGCGGGCGACATCACCACCGACGCCATCGTGCCCCCGGGCGCGCGGATGCGCGGCGTGATCGCCTCCCGCCAGGACGGCGTCATCTCGGGCACCGACGCCGCCGCCATCGCGTTCGCGCTGGTCGATCCGGCGGTGAGCGTCACCGTCGAGCGCGGCGACGGCGCGCGCGTCGCTCCGGGCGACGTGGTGCTGCGCCTCGAAGGCCCGGCCCGGGCGATCCTCACCGCCGAGCGCGTGGCCCTGAACCTGCTCTGCCGCATGTCGGGCGTCGCCACCGCCACGCACGGCCTCGTCGAGGCGGCCCGCCCGCACGGCAAGGCCTCGATCGTCTGCACCCGAAAGACCACGCCGGGCCTGCGCGCCCTGGAGAAGCACGCCGTGCGGGCCGGGGGCGGCTCGAACCACCGCTTCGGCCTCGACGACGCGGTGCTGATCAAGGACAACCACGTGGCGGTGGCCGGTGGGATCGTGCCGGCGATCGCGCGCGCCCGGGCCAGGGCCGGCCATCTCGTGAAGATCGAGTGCGAGGTCGACAGCCTGGAGCAGCTGGACGAGGCCCTCTCGGTCGGGATCGACGCCGTGCTCCTCGACAACATGACTCCCGACCAGCTCACCCGCGCGGTGGCGATGATCGACGGCCGCGCGCTCTCCGAGGCCTCGGGCCGGATCACCCGCGAGACGGTGGGCGCGGTCGCGGCGTCGGGCGTCGACCTGATCTCCTGCGGCTGGATCACCCACTCGGCCGCGATCATCGACCTGGGGTTGGACGCCGCCTGACCGGCGGGCGCCGGGCTCACCGGCGCCTGCCGTCGTTTCACTGTCATCACGTTCGGGTGACAGGTCTTCGTCGTGGTCGCATCGGAGAAGTCCTGAGTCTATCGCCGCGCGACTGACTTGCTAGGGTTTCGCGGGACCGCGAATCCACCGATCGGATCTGCCCGTGAGCCAAGCCCTGCATTCCACGGCTGCCCCGGCGGTCGATCTTCCGGCGGCTCCGGTGGCGCGCAAGCCCGGTGCGGTCCGCCACGGGCCCGGCGGGGCGCTGATGCTCGGCGCGCTGGGTGTTGTGTACGGCGACATTGGCACGAGCCCGCTCTACGCGTTCAAGGAGGCTGTGAAGGCGGCCACGGCCGGCGGCGCGGCCGTGCCGGCGGCGGCCACGGGGGCGGTCTCGCTGATCCTGTGGTCGCTGATCCTGATCGTGTCGCTGAAATACGCGGTGCTGATCCTGCGCGCGGACAATCGCGGGGAGGGCGGCATCGTCGCCATGCTGGCGCTGCTCGGCGCGCGGCATGCCCGGCCGGGCACGTGGAAGGCGCTGCTGCTGGTGGTCGGGCTGGTGGGGGCGGCGCTGCTGTACGGCGACGGGGCGATCACGCCGGCGATCTCGGTGCTGTCGGCGATCGAGGGCCTGAAGGTCGACGCGCCGGCGCTCGGGCCGTTCGTCGTGCCGATCACGCTGGTGATCCTGGTCGGCCTGTTCCTGGTCCAGCACAAGGGCGTGGCTGCCATCGGCCGGGTGTTCGGACCCGTCATGCTCGTCTGGTTCGCGGTCCTCATCCTGCTGGCGCTTCCCGCCATCCTGCGCGCGCCGGAGATCGTGGCGGCGGCCAATCCCTGGCGGGCGGTGGATTTCCTGCTCCATGCCGGCTGGCACGTGAGCTTCCTGATGCTGGGCGCGGCCTTCCTGGCGGTGACCGGCGGCGAGGCGATGTATGCCGATCTGGGCCATTTCGGCGCCCCGGCGATCCGGTTCGCGTGGTTCGGCCTCGTCCTGCCCGCGCTGCTGATCCACTATTGCGGCCAGGGCGCGCTGATCATCGCCGAGCCGAGCGCGATCGAGAACCCGTTCTACAGGCTCGCACCCGATTGGGCCCATTACCCGCTGGTGGCGCTCGCCACGATGGCCACCGTCATCGCTTCGCAGGCGGTGATCTCGGGCGTGTACTCGCTGACCCAGCAATCGATACAGCTCGGCTTCATGCCGATGATGCGGGTAGTCCACACCGATCAGGACGAGCGCGGCCAGATCTACGTGCCCGGCGTGAACTGGCTGCTCGCGGCCGCGACGCTCACCGCCGTCGTGGTGTTCGGCTCGTCCGACGCGCTCGCCGGCGCCTACGGCATCGCGGTCTCGGCCCTGATGGGCATCACCACGCTGCTCGCCGCGTTGATCGCCCTGCGTTGGGGCTACAACCCGATCCTGGTCTTGGCGGTGAACGGCTTCTTCCTCGCCATCGATGCCGTGTTCTTCGCTGCCAACAGCGTGAAGCTCTTCGAGGGCGGCTGGTTTCCGCTGCTTCTCGCGGCCGCGGTCGCCTTCCTGATGCTGACCTGGATGAAGGGCAACCAAGTTCTCGAATCCGTCCGCCAGACCATGCGCATGTCCGAGGCGGCCTTCCTCGGCAGCCTCGCCTCGCACCCGCCGGTGACGCTGCCCGGTACCGCGGCCTTCCTCACCGCCGCCACCGAGGGTATCCCGATGGCGCTCGGCCGCCTGCTGGAGCGCAGCCGCTGCCTGCACGAGCGGATCCTGCTGATCACCGTGGTCTACGAGGAGGAGCCGGTGATTCCCGCGACCGAGCGGGCGCAGGTGACCCTGGTCGCGCAGGGCATCCGCAAGGCGATCTCGAAATACACGCCGGGCATGGAGCGCGTGGTCCTGCGCTACGGGTTCATGCAGACCGCCTCGATCCCGGAGGGGCTGCAATGCGCCGTGGCCAGTGGCCTGCTGCCGCCGGAATACCTCGAGGACATGACCTACTTCGTCGGCCACGAGGTGGTGATCCCGTCGCCGACCCATCCCGGTATGGCCCTCTGGCGGGAAGGCCTGTTCGCTTTCATGAAGCGCAACGCCGAGCGCACCGGAGCCCATTTCTGCCTGCCGACCCGCCAGATCGTCGAGGTGGGGACCGAGATCGAGATTTGAGCTCCGTGACGGGCACCGCGCCGCCCTGTTCCGCTGCGCCGCTTCGCGACGAGTCCTGTTCTGGGTCCCGGGCCGCACTCTGCTGGCGCCGCATGCGCCCGGGAAGGGCTCGTGGACGATCAACCCGCACTCCGTTCCCGGACAGGGGCCGCGAAGCGGCACCTTCTGAGGGGCATCCCACGCGGGCGGCCGGCCGCCGTAATGGCGCTGCCATGCCCGCCAGCACATTGAAAACGGCCGCGTTCGCAAGCATATCGCCACCGCGTTTTTCCCCACAGCGGAGGCATCACCCGTGAGCGAGACGATCGAGCGGCACGAGTTCGGGGCGGAGGTAGGCCGGCTCCTCGACCTCGTCGTGCACGCGCTCTATTCCGACCGCGAGATCTTCCTGCGCGAACTCGTGGCCAACGCCGCCGACGCCATGGACCGGCGGCGGTTCGAGGCCCTGACCTCGGCGGCAAGCGCCCTGCCGCCGGACGCCAAGGTCCGCATCGCGCCCGACAAGGAGGCGCGGACGCTCACCGTCTCGGATGCCGGCATCGGCATGAGCAAGGAGGATCTCGCCGCCAACCTCGGCACCATTGCGCGCTCCGGCACGCGGGCCTTCTCGCAGACTCTGGAATCCGCCAAGGCCGAGGATCGGCCGAGCCTGATCGGCCAGTTCGGCGTCGGCTTCTACTCGGCCTTCATGGTCGCCGACCGCGTCACCGTCACGTCGCGCCGGGCCGGCAGCGACGAGGCCTGGACCTGGGCGTCTGAGGGGCAGGGCAGCTACACGCTGGAGCCCGCGACACGGTCTGAGCCCGGCACCGACATCGTGCTGCACCTCAAGGCGGATGCCGACGAGTATCTGGAGCCCTACCGCCTGGACCATCTCGTGCGGAAATGGGCCGACTTCATCACCGTTCCGATCGCCGTCGTGCGCGACGGCAAGGACGAGTCGGCCAATCAGGGCACGGCGCTCTGGCGCAAGGCGAAGTCCGAGGTCACCGAGGAGCAATACGAGGAATTCTACCACTCCATCGGCATGAACTTCGACAAGCCCTGGGCGACGCTGCACTGGCGCGCCGAGGGGCAGCTGGAGTTCTCCGCGCTGCTGTTCGTGCCGGGCTCCAAGCCGTTCCAGGCGCTCGACAATGAGCGGCAGAGCAAGGTCCGGCTCCACGTGCGGCGGATGTTCATCACCGACGAGGCGGAGCTGCTCCCGCCCTGGCTGCGCTTCGTTCAGGGTGTGGTCGACACCGAAGACCTGCCGCTCAACGTCTCCCGCGAGATGCTGCAATCGACGCCGGCGCTCGCGCGGATCCGCCGGGCCGTGACCGGCCGCGTCGTGTCCGAACTCGCCACCCGCGCCAAGGACGCCGAAGGCTACCAGCCCTTCTGGGAGAATTTCGGTCCCGTCCTGAAGGAGGGCATCTACGAGGATTTCGAGCGCCGGGGCGAGATCGCGCCGCTGCTGCGCTTCCGCTCCTCGGCCGTGGAGGGCTGGACCTCGTTGGCCGACTACGTGTCCCGGATGAAGGACGGCCAGGAGGCGATCTACTACCTCGTCGCCGACGATGCCGAGGCGCTGAAATCGTCGCCGCAGCTCGAGGGGTTCAAGGCCCGCGGCCTCGAAGTGCTGCTGCTCTCCGATCACGTCGACGCCTTCTGGCCGGACCAGCTCGGTACCTTCGAGGAGAAGCCGCTCCGCTCGATCACGAAGGGCGGCCTCGACCTGTCGAAGTTCGCTCTGGAGGGCGAGCAGCCGGAGGCGCCCGAGGGCCTGGATGCGTTCGTGGCCGCCGTGAAGGCGGCTCTGGGCGGCGAGGTCTCGGACGTGCGCACCACCGACCGGCTGGTTGATTCGGCGGTCGTTCTCTCGGCCGGGACCGGCGGGCCCGACCTGCAGATGCAGCGGCTGATGCGCCGGGCCGGGCGCGCCGGCGCCGGTCAGCCGGTGCTGGAGATCAATCCCCGCCACGCGCTGATTCGGGCGCTCGCCGCCGCGCCCGAATCAGAGGTTCCGCAGGCCGCCGGCACGCTGCTCGACCTCGCCCGCATCCAGGACGGGGACAGCCCCCGCGATCCGGCCGCCTTCGCCCGGACCGTTGCGGCGGCCCTGGCGGCCGCGCGGGCCGCGTAGCACTACGCAGACACCCGCCGCGCGCCGCCGGGAAGCTGCGTGCGGCGTGTGTCTCCACACACATCCGCGCCCGACGATTGCGGGTTCGGTTGATCATTCGGAAATGGTCGAGCCATAACTTCGCCATTGGTCGGGATCATTGCCCGGCCGATGGCGCGGGCGCGGTGGGGGCCGCAGGCGTCTGAGCCGAACCCTCTCGCGCGCGCCAGGCGCGCCTCACGGACGCTGCATGAACCCGGTCGAGGCTGAAGCCGGCAACGGACAGGCGGTCGCGGCGGCGCGGACCCGGGCCCACGCCCGGGCGTATCGCCACAGCGGACGCGTGCGCACCCTGCGCCGCCTGATTCCGGTGGTCGCCGGGGGCTCTGTGGCGCTGCTGCTGGGCTACCTGTTCAATCCTTTCGCGGCCCAGCTGCCGGGCGTGTCGGTCGGCCCGGTGACACTGGCGGGCTCGAAGGTCCGGATGGAGAACCCGCGGCTCGCGGGGTTCCGCCAGGGTACGCGCGGCTACGAGGTGACGGCCGACGCCGCCCTGCAGGACGTCCGCAAGCCGAGCCAGATCGAGCTGCAGCAGATGCGCGGCCACATCGCCACCGACGATCAGGGCGGCGTCGCCCGTCTCTCGGCGGCGTCGGGCCTGTTCGATACGGCCCGCGAGGCGCTCGACCTGAAGGACGACATCCGGATCTGGACCGACAGGGGCGAGGAGGCGCGCCTGCGCTCGGCCGCCGTGGCGTTCAAGACCGGCTCCATCAGCTCGCAGGAGCCCGTCACGGTCTCGAGCCCGCGGGCCACGGTGAACGCCGAGACCCTCGACGTGGTCGAGAACGGCAAGCGGATCTCCTTCGTGGGCAAGGTCCATGTCGTGATCGTCAACGAGGATCAGGCGGAGAAGCCGCAGGCCCGCATCCTGACCTCGGACGCCGAAGCTGCGGGCGGTGCGCGATGAGAGCCGCCCGTCTCCTCTGCGCCGCCCTCGCGACCGGGCTGGTTCTCGCCGGCCCGGCGCTCGCCGAGAAGCCGGCGCGGAAGGACTCGCCCTTCGGCAATATCGGCGGCGGCGGCAAGGATCCGATCAAGATCGACGCCGACCGGCTCGACGTGTTCGACCGGGAGAACAAGGCGGTCTTCGCCGGCAACGTCGTGGCCGTGCAGGGCGACAGCACGATCCGCTGCTCGACCATGACGGTCACCTACAAGCGCGGCAAGGATGCTCCCGGCAAGGGGGCCAAGACCGAGGCCCGGAGCGACGCGAGGGACGAGGGCGCCGACGCGGCGCCGCGGAATCCCGCCGAGAACGGCATCCAGAAGGTCGATTGCGCCGGCCCGGTGACGGTGGTGCAGAAGGACCAGGTCGCCACCGGCGACCACGCGGTGTTCGACCAGGATGCCAAGCGCATCGTGCTGACCGGCAACGTCGTCCTGAGCCAGTGCCAGAACGTCACCCGCGGCCAGCGGCTCGTCTACGACATGAACACGGGACGGGCGAACATGGACCCGGTCGCGGGCGGGCGCGTCTCGGCCCTGTTCGTACCCGGCGAGAAGTCCGACGCCAAGGACGGCAAGGCGAAAGGCTGCACTCAGCCGCCGAAGCCGAAGGCGCAGGTCGATTGAGCGGCGCCGTGGCGTTCCAGGCTGGCCCGCAGGACCCGGCGGGCCGCACCAGCTGGCTCGGCCGGCTGTTCGGCCGGCGCGTGCGGCAGCCCGACGCCGCCGAGGCCGACGGCTGGTCCGCGGCCGAGGAGGGTGGCCTCGGCATCCTCAGCGTGCGCGGCCTGCGCAAGAGCTACGGCGCCCGCACGGTCGTCCACGAGGCCGGGCTCACCGTGCGCACCGGCGAGGCCGTGGGCCTGCTGGGTCCGAACGGCGCCGGCAAGACCACGATCTTCTACATGATCACCGGGCTGGTGGCGGCCGATCGCGGCCACATCACCCTGGACGGCCTGCCGATCACGCACCTGCCCATGTACCAGCGGGCGCGGCTCGGGATCGGCTACCTGCCGCAGGAGGCGTCGATCTTCCGCGGACTCACCGTCGAGGACAACATCCGCGCGGTGCTGGAGGTGGTCGAGCCCGACCGCAAGGCGCGCGCGCGCAAGCTCGACTCGCTGCTGGAGGAATTCGACATCGCGCGCCTGCGCAAGGCGCCCTCGATCGCACTCTCGGGCGGCGAGCGACGACGCTGCGAGATCGCCCGGGCGCTCGCCTCCTCGCCGACCTTCATGCTCCTGGACGAGCCCTTCGCGGGCATCGACCCGATCGCGGTGGGCGACATCCAGGATCTGGTGAAGCACCTGAAGCAGCGCGGCATCGGCGTGCTGATCACCGACCACAACGTGCGCGAGACGCTGGGCCTGATCGACCGCGCCTATATCGCCCATTCCGGCCGCATCCTCACCGAGGGCACGCCCGAGGAGATCGTGGCGAACCCGGATGCGCGGCGGCTCTATCTCGGCGAGGATTTCCGGCTCTAGGCCGGGCTCCCCCTGCGCCGCGCGCGCTGACGGGGCGGAGGCCGCCGCGCCTCACCCCTTCCAGTTCTTGAGCGCCGCGAAGGGGCTGTCCGACCCCGCCGGCTTCTCCGGGTTCAGCACCGGCTCAACTTGTGCGATCGCATCCGTCATCGAGAAGGCCGAGCCGCTCTGAAGCCGGCCGCCGGCCGCGTCGCGGTGGCCGCCGCCGCGGAACAGGCGGGCGCCGTCGAGCGCCGTGCCGTCGTTGGACCGGAACGACAGGTTCCCCATCCGCTGGACGTTGACCACGCGCTTGGCCCGGCCCGCATCCATGATCAGGTCGGAGACCCGCTGGAACGTGCCCGAATCGAGGGCGAAGGACAGGAACGTGCCGTCCTTCAGCGGGCGGAACAGGGAATCCGAGCGGGCGAGCGCCCGGGCGAGGCGCATGCGTGTGGTCAAGGCCGGATCGTCGTCCGGCGCGTCGCGCAGCAGGGTGTCCACCACGCCGGTGCGGATCACCGAGGCGCGGCGCTCCAGCTCGGCCGGGCTCGCGCCGTCCCGCAGGGCAGCGGCGGCCGCGAGGAGGATGTCGGACACGAATCGGTCGTGCCAGGGATGGCCGACCGGCACGTAGCTCGACACGACCTCCCAGAACAGCTCGTCCAGGGCGAGCCCGCCCCGGAAGGCCGGGCTCTCCTTGCGCCAGAGATCGACGGCATCGACCGCGCTCAGGAGACTCGACAGGTCGGTTTCCGGCTCGCTTGTGGCGAACAGGGCCCGGTGGTCGAAGGTCATCCGCGTCGCGCAGATGTCGTCCTCGATCAGCACCGCGATTTCGGGATCGCCCAGGTCGACCCGGTGGAGGGCCGGCCGCGCCGCGTCGGGGGCCGGCTCAAGGCCCAGGCGCCGCAGCTGGTCGAGGGACGAGGTGTGGTGGTCGAGGACCACGAGACGGTGCTTCTGCCCGTCTTCGCGGCGCCGGTTCATCGCGGCGAATTTCTTCAGGCCCGCGATGGTCTGCTCCTCCAGGCCGAGGTCGGTCATCAGCAGGACCTCGCGCTCCGCCGCGCGGCCGAGGCGCTTGATCTCGTCCTCTAGGACCGGGCCGACATCGCTGTAGCGGGGCACGTGGACGACGCGCTCGACCGTCGCGCAGGCGGCGGCGACCGTGGAGGCTCCGTAGCCGTCGAGGTCGTGGTGGGTGATCTGGATCAGGCGCAACGGTCCGAACTCGAAGGGTGGCGGAGCGGCCGGTCTACGACGCCCGGCGGCGGGAGGCGAGGGGCGATGGCCCTTCCGTCCGGCGGCGATCGGTGCAGTATGGTGCCGGGCCGCCACGAGTCGCGAAGCACCGGTTGGCCACGGAGACCCCCAAGGGGCCCGTCATTCGGGAGGACACGATGGCCTTGACCGCAACGCCGCGCGTGCGCCGCATCCAGACGATCTCGCTCGCCCTGCTCGTGACGGCGGGCGTCGTCAACTACGTCGACCGGGCCACCCTGGCGGTGGCCAACCCGCTGATCCGCGAGGATCTCGGCCTCTCGATCCCCGACATGGGATTGCTGCTCTCGGCCTTTCTCTGGGCCTATGCCTTCGCGCAACTGCCCGCCGGCGCCCTGGCGGACCGGCTCGGCCCGCGCCTGACGCTGACGCTGGGCCTGACCTGCTGGTCGCTCGGCCAGATGTTGGGGGGCGCCGTGACGTCGTTCTGGCAGTTCGTGAGCGCGCGGATCGTGCTCGGGATCGGCGAGGCGCCGCATTTCCCGACCTGCGCCCGGGTCTCCCGCGACTGGTTCAACATCCGCCAGCGCGGCACCGCCACGGGGATCTGGAACTGCGCCTCGTCGCTCGGCACCTTCCTGGCCCTGCCGCTGCTCACCTTCCTGATGGTGAGCTTCGGCTGGCGGGCGATGTTCGTGATCATGGGCGGGGCCGGGCTGGTGCTCGCCGCTGTCGTCTATCTGGTCTTCCGCAATCCGCGCGAGACCGATCTGACCCCGGGGGAGCGCGCCTTCCTCCAAGAGGGCGATGCCCCGAATGCCAGCCGCCCGGTCACCTGGAGCGCGTGGCGCCGGCTGTTCGGCTTCCGCACGAGCTGGGGGATGATCGTCGGCTATTTCGGCTGCATCTACATGACCTGGCTCTACACCGCGTGGCTGCCGAGCTACCTGGAAATCGAGCGGCACTTCACCCTGCAGAAGACCGGCCTCGTCGGCTCGATCCCCTTCGCCTTCGGCGTGATGGGCGGGATCCTGGGCGGCCGGGTGGTGGACATGCTGGTGCGCCGGGGCGTCGACCCGATCCGCAGCCGCAAGATCCCGATGGTCGGTTCGCTGGTGGCGACCGCGGCCTTCACGGTGGTGGCCGCCGTGACGCCGAGCGACACGCTCGCCATCGCCTGCATCTCGGCCTCGCTGTTCCTGGTCTACCTGAGTTCGTCGTCGGCCTGGGCGATGGCCTCCGTGGCGGCACCGGCCAATTGCACCGCCTCCCTCGGCGCGATGCAGAATTTCGGCGGCTATATCGGGGGCGCCCTGGCACCGACCGTGACGGGCTTCATCGTCGGCGGCACGGGGCATTTCTCGATGGCGTTCATCACCGGTGCGGTCATCGCGCTCATCGCGGCCCTCGGCTACTGGACCTTGATCCAGGAGCCGATCGCCGACGAGGTGCTGACCGATCGCGCGATCGGTGGTCTCAGGATGGCGGAATAGCCCCGGCCGGCGAAAGGCCGCCCGGTCTCGGCGATCGGGACGGAATGCACGCCTCCCGATAGGGGATGATCCCCCCTTCAGCGCCGCGAGCCCGTCGCGTGCGCTGCCGGGGCGCCGTATCGCGACCTCGCTGTTCACGGTCTGCGCGCGCCTGGAAACCATGTCGGTCGGGTTCGTGCCTCCGGCCGGTCCGTGGACGCACCCTCCGGGCCACCTATGGTTTCATCGCCGATCCGGCGCTCGCGCCGCGGACGCGTCGGACCGGACCGGGCCACGGCAGGCCCGACATGCGTGCCGTCGACCGAAATCTGTAGAAAATCCGTTGCTTGCTCGGATTTATAAACGTGATTTATAGTTCGAAGGTCTGGAGCCGCGCGGACCGCGGTCGAGAGTTTGGCCGTGCAGTGCCGGGCGGCAATCTCCATTCCGTCGGAGGCGCATCACATGTCGGGCGTGAGGCCGGATCTCTTCGCCCGCCTGCACGACGACCTTGAGGCTGGCTTCCGGGAAGACCTCGAGGAGGCGGTGATCGATCCGGCGCGCTGGCCCGATCTGGCCGAGCGCACCGTCCGAGCGTCCGGCAGCGAGGGAGCCCTGCTCCTGCGATCCGACCGGACCAGCCTCGAATCCCTCTGCACCGCCTCGCTCGCCGATGCCTCGCGCCGCTACTTCGACGAGGGCTGGCACCGCGAGGACCATCGTCTCCGCGGCATCCCGTTCATGCGGACGCGCGGGATCGCGGTGGATCAGGATTTCACGACGCAAGAAGAGATCGCGCCTGCCCTTCTACCAGGATCTGCTCGCGTCCCGCGGCCTGCGCTGGTTTGCCGGCATCGGCTTTGCCGTGAAGGGACGGCTCTGGTGCCTCTCTCTGCAGCGGACCGTCGAGCAGGGGCCGTATGAGCCGCATGAGCAGCGGCGCCTCGCGACCCTGTCGCCGCTTCTGCAGCGCGCGGCTCTGCTGACCGCGATGGTCGAGCGGGCCCGCCTGGCGGGCCTGACCCAGGCTTTCGAGCTGATCGATCGTGCCGCCCTGATCCTCGATGCGGAGGGGCGGGCACTCCGCTGGAACGACGCTTTCGGTAGCCTCCTCGGTCGCGACCTGAAGCTCGCGGGCAGCCGCCTCACCGCGGAGGATCCGGAGGCGGCCCGGCAGCTGGAAGCCCTGGCACGGCCCTTCGGTCGCCCGCCGATCTCCGCCATCGTGGTTGCGCGACGGGGCGGTCCGCCGATCGTGATCCATGTCGTGCCGCTGGTCGGGCCGAGCCGCGGCTTGTTCGCGGGTGCGAGCACGCTGCTCCTCGGGAGCGTTCCCGGGACCCCGCCGGCGCCGACCTCCGCGATCCTCCAGGCGGCGTATCGGCTGACGCCCGCGGAAGCGCGCCTTGCCCAGGCCCTGTCCGGCGGGACCTCGCTGGCGGAGGCCGCGTCGCGGTTCGCGATCACGGCGGCGACCGCGCGCACGCAGCTGAAGGCGATTTTCGCCAAGACCGGAGCGACACGCCAAGCGGACCTCGTGCGACTGGTGGCCGGGCTCGCACGCTGACGGCACGCATCACGGGACGCGGCTTGAGGCGCTCTCCGGTTCCGGCCGTTCGGCGGAACGGGTCGGGCCGCGCGGCCGTTGCTGCAGGAACGACAGGAGAAATCTCGATGACGACTCGGATCGCACTCGTTTCCGCCCTGGCCATCGCAGGCCTGCTCACCGGCGCGCCGGCGGAGGCGAAGGGCTGTCTCAAGGGTGCCGTGGTCGGCGGCGTCGCCGGGCACGTCGCCGGTCATGGAAAGATGGGCGCCGCCGCGGGCTGCGCCATCGGACACCACAACGCCAACAAGAAGCCCAAGCAAGGCTGAACCCATCCGCGGCCGTCTCCTTCGACGGCATCGCGTCATGACCTGACGGTGATCGCGGAATCGCCGCTTGCGCCACCGAAGCCGGATTTCCGCAGGGAATCCGGCTTCGTCGCGTTCGGGCATCACCCGTTGCAGAGTTCGTGGCCGGACGCGGAGTGCCCGTCGCTCCCGCTGCGATCGCGTGACGGCGGTTGGCGCATCCACGAGACCCCCTGTACCGGCGCCTCATCGCGTCCGACGCATCCTCCAGCCATCCGTTCTCCACCGGCTCGGGCCGGCCGCGGCGCAAGCTCCGCGCAAGCTTGCCGTTGACCCTTCATTGGACCTATTCTAATTAAGAAGTGTGGAGGGGCCGCCGTTGCGACAGCCCCACCACCCCAAGACAGCCGATGGAGAACCCCGATGGCCGGTACCGCGAACGCCGCTTGCGAGAGCTGCCGCTTCTTCGACGATCACAAGCTCAACGGCGCCCAGGCGCAGGGTGATGAGGGCCTCTGCCGCTTCAATCCCCCGGTCAGCCAGCCGGCGCCCGAGTCCAAGGGCCTCTGGCCGGTCGTCGCGTCGAAGGATTGGTGCGGCCACTTCACCGCCGAAATGACGGCCGCCGAGTAATCGACTCCGTTTCGATCGTCCGGGATCCGCGCCCGACGCCGGTCCCGCCGCCGTTTCACGGTCCGCCGCACGCGGGGGCCCGTTGCCGGAACGACGCGGCTTCGCCTAACCTGCGGCCGTGACAGACGTGATACGCCCGGCCAACGAGGCCGATCTCCCCGCCATCGCGGCGATCTACGGCGACGCCGTCGTTTCCGGCACAGCCAGCTTCGAGACGGAGCCGCCGTCCCTGGCCGAGATGACGCGCCGCTACGACGTCCTGCGCGCAGGCGGCTTTCCGTATCTCGTCGCCGACCGTGGCGGCGCGGTCGCGGGCTATGCCTATGCCGGCCCCTATCACCAGCGCGCCGCCTACCGCTCGACTCTCGAGGATTCGATCTACGTCGCCCGTTCGGCCCGCGGCGGCGGGCTCGGGCGGTCCCTGCTGACGGCGCTGATCGCCGCGAGCGAGCAGATCGATTGCCGGTCGCTCGTGGCCATCATCGCCGAGAGCGGCTCTCCCGCCTCGATCGCGCTGCACCGGAGCCTCGGCTTCACGCCGGTCGGCACCCTCGCGGCTGTCGGCTACAAGCACGGGCGCTGGCTCGACGTGACACTGATGCAGCGCGCTCTCGGACCCGGCCGCAGCCTGCCGCCGACGCGGATCTGACCGTCAGTCCCAGTATCGCCGGGTCGATCACCATCTAAAACCCCGGCTGAGTTGTCATGATGCGGACAACTTCGCGCGGGAGAGGGCGGGCATGACGCGCACGCCGTCCGGTTCTCGGTGCGGCGCGGGCGCGATGACGCGGAGGGAGTGATCTTTCCGTGCGCGGAAGCGGTTTACGCGAGGGCGGCCGTTCAAGGCTCCATCACGACTCGCGAGGATGGGAGTTCGGTATGCGGTTTTCATCGATCGGTCGCCGGGTTGCGCCGCTCGCGATCCTGGCGCTCTCGGCACTGACGGGCGTGGCGCAGGCCGCGACGCCGACCGATCCCAGCGGTACCTATCTGACCGAGGACGGCCGCGCCCGCGTGCGCCTCGAGAAGTGCGGGACGGCCGGTGACCGGCTGTGCGGCTACGTGGTGTGGCTGAAGGTCCCGCTGAACGACAAGGGCGAGCCGCGGATCGACTTCAAGAACCCCGATCCCAAGAAGCAGACCCGGCCGTCGCTCGGCCACCAGCTCATTCTGGGCCTGAAGCCGAACGCCGATGCCCATTACGAGGGCAAGATCTACAATTCCGAGGACGGCAAGTCCTACGACGTCACCATCTGGACGGATACGCCCGGTGAACTCACGGTGCGCGGCTGCCTGATCGCGTTCCTGTGCAAGTCGCAGACCTGGAACAAGGTCACCGATGTCGCCCCTGGGCAGCTTCCCGGCCCGACCAACGGTCCGAACGGTCCCCGCAGCGATCCCGAATATGCGGGTGCCGCCCCCAAGCCGACCGCCAAGGCCGGCGCCAAGCCGGCGCAGAAGCCGGCCGCAGCCGACGCCCCCGCCAAGGAGTGAGCGGCGCCGATCCTCAATCGGCCAGGGCCGCGTAGGTCAGAACGCGCAGTTCGCGCCGGATCGGCAGAGCCGAGGACGGCACGAGCTGCGTCATGAGCACCACCGAGAGATCCTCGGCGGGATCGATCCAGAACGCCGTCGAGGCGAGGCCGCCCCAGGCGACCTCGCCGGCGGTCCCGAGGATCTGGGCGCGGGCCGGATCGAGCATCACCGAGAAGCCCAGGCCGAAGCCGATGCCCGTGTAGGAGGTCTCGGCGAAGCGCGGCGTGCCCATCGCCGCGAGATCGCCCGGCAGGTGGTTCGCCAGCATCAAGTCGACCGTCTTGCGGCCCAGAAGGCGCCTGCCGTCGAGGGTGCCCCGGTTGAGGATCATCCGGCAGAAGCGCTGGTAATCGGCGGCCGTGGAGACGAGTCCGCCGCCGCCGGACGCGATGGCGGGCGGCTGCGCGAAAGCCGTGTCCACGGAATCGTCGAACAGGCGCAGCTGCCGCGCGCGATCATACGCATAGGCCGCGCAGAAGCGCGGCATCAGCTCCGGGCGCACCGAGAAGTCGGTATCGACCATGCCGAGGGGCCCGATCACCGCCTCGCGGAGGTGGTCGGCGAACGGGCGGCCGCTCAAGGCGGCCACGTACTGGCCGAGCACGTCGGTGGCGACGCTGTAGTTCCAGGCGCTGCCGGGCTGGGCGAGGAGCGGCAGCTTCGCCACCCGGGCGGTCATGTCGGCGAGCGTGCCCTCGCGCGCCAGGAAGTCGATGCCCTGCTCGCGGTACTGCGCATCGACAAGGGTCGCCTCCATGAAGCCGTAGGTCAGCCCGGCCGTGTGGGTCAGCAGATCCCGAACGGTGATCGCCCGGCGCGCCGGCTCGGTCTCGAGCTTCGCCCGGTTGCCGCCCACCGCCACCCGCATCTCGGCGAATTCGGGCAGGACCCGGGAGACCGGATCGTCGAGCTGGAACAGGCCCTGCTCGTAGAGCTGCATCACCGCCACCGAGGTGAGCGGCTTCGTCATCGAGTAGATCCGCGTCACCGTATCGAGGGTGAAGGGCGTCCCCCGGGCGAGGTCGGCCTGCCCGCAGGCGCGCGCGAACGCGATGCGGCCGCGCCGCGCCACGGTGACCGACAGGCCGGCCAGCCGGCCCTCGGCGACGAGGCGGTCCATCCACGGCGCGATCCGTGCGAGACCCTCCGGGCTGAACCCGGCGCCGGTCGGATCGGTCTCGGTCAGCGCGCTCATGCGGTCTCCTGGTCGCCTGGGTCCCGGAACGTAGAAGGGGCGGGGGAGAAAATCACCAGCCCATCGTCCCGGGCCCGCCCTTGAACGGCCCGACGATGCCGGGCGTGATCCAGCCGCCGTAGAAATTCCCGGGCTGCGGCGTCACCTGGGCCGCGCCGACGAAGCAGGCATCCATCGGGCCGGCGTAGAACGCGACGTAGCCGGCGATCGCGCGGAAATCCGGGGTCGGGTCCGGATAGGCCCAGGCGGCGCCGGGCGCGAGACGATCGCCGCCACGCACGTCGAACAGGAGCGCCTGTCCCTTCCACTCGCAGATCCCGCCGCGCCGCGGGTTCACGAGCGCCCCGTCCGCGATGGCATCCGGCGGCAGGTAGTAGGTCGGCGGGTGCGAGGTCTCGAGTACGCGGTACCCCGCCCCGGTCGTCGCGATCGCGACGCCCCCGAGAAGCACCCGCAATCGCTCGGTCACCGGCTCCAGCCGCGGCGGTCGTGGATAATCCCAGACGCTCTCCTCGCCGGGCCCGACCGGATCCGGAACGGGCCAGAACGGTGATCCTCTCATGGAAAAACCTCGCGCCGTGGCTGCGCGAATCCAGATAGGGCGGCTCGGCCGGCGTTTGTCGTCCGGCGCGCCCGTGCTAGCCCGTCACCGACACTCGAGCCCGGGATCGCCCGCGATGGACATCGCCCTTTTCCTCGACTTCGACGGCACGCTCGCCGAGATCGCGCCGCGGCCGGACGCCGTGCAGGTCGAGCCCGGGCTGGTGGAGACCCTGGAGCGGCTCCGGGACCGCCTCGACGGGGCCCTCGCGATCGTGACGGGGCGGCCGGTCACGGTCATCGACGACTTCCTGGCGCCGTCCCGCCTCGACGCCGCCGGTCTGCACGGCGTCGAGTGCCGGGTCGGCGGCGCGATCACGGGCGGCCGTGCGGAGGACCATCCGGATCTGCGCGGGCAGGTGGCGCGCCTCCAGGCCGAGACCGCCGCGCTGTCGCAGGTTCTGATCGAGGACAAGGGCGCCTCGGTGGCGGTGCATTGGCGCCTCGCGAGCCCGGACGATGCCGCCCGGGCGGAGGCGCTGGTGAAGGGCGCGGCGGAGGCGCTCGGCGCCGGTTATCGCCTGCAGCTCGGAAAGGCGGTCGGCGAAATCGTTCCGGCGCAGGCCACCAAGGCCCACGCGATCCGGGCCTTCATGGCGCAGGCGCCCTATGCTGGACGGACACCCGTCTTCTTCGGCGACGACCGGACCGACGAGATCGCCTTCGCGTCGGTCAACGCGGATGGCGGCGTCGCGGTGCGTGTCGGCGGCGGCGAGACCGTCGCCCGTCGCCGCCTCTCCGATCCGGCGGCCGTCCGCGATCTGCTGCGCGACTGGGCCGCTGGGGGCGCGATCGACCCCGACGCGCTGCCGCCGGCCTGAGCGGCCTCTCCGTTCGGCCGGGCGCCATCCGGCCGCGCGCGCAGATCAAGGGAGACTGCGATGTCGGGTCGTTCCGTCGAGGGCTGGCCGCGCATGCTGCTGCGTCTGGAGGGCGCCTGCATCCTGGCTGCGGCCCTATGGGCCTATGGCTGGCTCGGGCAATCGTGGTGGGTCTTCGCGGCGCTGCTGTTCGCCCCCGACCTGAGCATGCTGGGCTATGCGTCCGGTCCGGTGGCCGGCGCCGTGCTCTACAACCTGATGCATACGCTGGCCCTGCCGCTGATCGGCCTGTCGCTGGCGGCCGGATTCGACCGTCCCGACCTCGCGGGATTGGCGCTGATCTGGCTCGCCCATATCGGCCTTGATCGCGCGCTCGGCTACGGGCTCAAATATGCGAGCGGTTTCGGCGACACGCATCTGGGCGTGATCGGCCGGGCGGGTGACGGGACGATCGCACCGCATTGAGAGGCGGTCGGTACCGAATAGGACTTGCTCGCGCCGGGGCGCGCGGCCGATGTATCGCCGGAGCCGCGGCGGGTGGCTATCCCGACGGCGGCGGGCCAGACAGCAGAGGCGTGTTGCGATGTTCGAGTTTCCGGTTCTGGTCGGCGACATCGGCGGCACGAACGCCCGGTTCGGCCTCATCGAGAAGACTGGCGATCAGCCCCGCCTGCTCGCGCACGAGGCCACCGCCGACCATCCCGATCCGTCGAGCGCCATCAAGGCGTCGCTCGCGAAGGGGGGCGGCCCGGCGCCGCGCTCGGCCATCCTGGCGATTGCCGGCCGGGTCGACGGGCCGGAGATCCAGCTGACGAACGCGCATTGGAAGATCGCGGGACAGCGCATCGCCGAGGATTTCTGTCTCTCTTCCGCGGTGGTCGTCAACGATTACGTGCCGGTGGCGGCCGGCGCCGCCGATATCGAGCCGCACGACCTCACGCCGGTCGGACCCTGTCCGCCCGTGCCCGGCGGCGCCCGGGTGGTACTGGGCCCCGGGACCGGCTTCGGCGCGGCGGCGCTGGTGCCCTACGCGGCGCACCTCGCCATCGTGTCCACCGAGGTGGGCCACACCGATATCGGTCCGGCCGACGCCTTCGAGGAGAAGATCTGGCACGCCCTGGAGCGGGTCGAGGACCGCATCACCGTGGAGACGGTGCTGTCGGGACCGGGCCTGTCGCGGCTGCACGCGGCCGTGGCGCATGTCCGGACCGGGCAGCCGCACGAGAAGATCGAGCCGGCCGCGGTCACCGAGGCGGGGCTCAGGGCCACCGATCCGCACGCGGCCGAGACGCTCGAGCTGTTCGGCCGGGTGCTCGGCCGAGTCTGCGGCGATCTCGCGCTGACCTTCCTGGCGACGAGCGGCGTCTATATCGGCGGCGGCATCGCACCCCGGATCCTCAAGGTGCTCGAGGAAAGCGGCTTCCGGGCCGCTTTCGAGAAGAAGGCGCCCTTCGCCGCCATGATGCGCAAGATCCCGACCAGCGTGATCACCGTCCACGATCCCGCCTTCCGGGGGCTGGCGGCGCTGGCGAACGAGGGCGCGAAGTTCGTCTACCACGGGCAGGTGTGGCGGAAAGCAGGGTGACGGCCTGAGCCGTCCTCGCGCGCAGCGAAGCAATCCATGGCCGCGCGACATCGGCGGGCGGAGCGAGGCTGCATCGCCCGCTCCGCCCGCATGGACGACGGCGTTCAGGCCGCCGCCAGGGGCTTCGACACCTCTTCCAGGGACTTGCCCTCCGCGGCCGTGCCCCAGATCCCGCCGACGATCGACGCGATGAGCATCAGCGCCGCGCCGAGGCCGTAGCCGAACAGCACCCAGTCGCGGGAGCCGGTCTCGACCAGGCTGCCGAACAGGAGCGGGCCCGAGACGCCGCCGATGCCGGTGCCGACCGCGTAGAAGGCCGCGATGGCCAGCGCCCGGATCTCCAGCGGGAAGGTCTCCGAGACCGTGAGATAGGCCGAACTCGCCGCCGCCGAGGCGAAGAAGAACACCACCATCCAGGCCCCGGTCTGGCCGACCGGCCCGAGCACGTCGAGGCGGAACAGCAGGCCCACGCCGGCCAGCAGCAGCGCCGAGATGCCGTAGGTGAAGGCGATCATCTTGCGCCGGCCGATCGTGTCGAACAGCCGCCCGAGCAGCAGCGGGCCGAGGAACGAGCCGAGCGCGAAGGGCAGCAGGTACCAGCCGACATGGTTGCCGGGCACGTCGTAGAAGCGCTCCAGCACCAGCGCGTAAGTGAAGAACAGGGCGTTGTAGAAGAAGGCCTGCGCGATCATCAGCGCGAGGCCGACCATCGTCTCCTTGCGGCTCGTCACGAACAGCGCCTTGAACACTTCGGAGAGCGGGGTGTGGTCGCGGGTGCGGACCTTCATGCGCTTGCTCTCGTCCACCGGCGGCAGGGTCACGCCCTCGTCGGTGAAGCGCTTCTCGATGCCGGTGACGACCCGGTCGGCTTCCGCCGCGTAGCCGTGGGTCGCGAGCCAGCGCGGGCTCTCGGGGATCCAGGTGCGCAGCAGCAGGATCACGAGGCCGATCGCGCCGCCGGTGAAGAAGGCGACGCGCCAGCCCCAGGCGGGGTCGATCACCTCGGGCTTCAGCAGCACGATCGACATGAACGAGCCGAGGGCCGCGCCGATCCAGAACGAGCCGTTGATGATGAGGTTGGTCCAGCCGCGGACCCGGGCCGGGACCAGCTCCTGGATGGTCGAGTTGATCGCCGTGTACTCGCCGCCGATCCCCGCGCCCGTCAGGAAGCGGCAGACGCAGAAGCTCCAGATGTTCCACGACAGGCCGGTGGCCGCGGTGGCGACGAGGTAGAGGGCGAGCGTGATGAAGAACAGCTTCTTGCGGCCGATCCGGTCCGTGAGCCAGCCGAAGCCGACGGCGCCGGTGACGGCGCCCACGAGGTAGCAGGAGGCCGCCAGCCCCACATCGAGCTCGGAGAAGGACATCGGCGGCTGGCGCAGCGCCCCCACCAGCGAGCCGGCGAGCGTGACCTCGAGCCCGTCGAGCACCCAGGTGATGCCGAGCGCCACGATCACGAGGACATGGAAGCGGCCCCACGGCAGCCGGTCCAGACGCGCGGCGATGTCGGTGTCGATCACGCGGCCGATCTCCGCGCGTTCCGGCGTCCCGGATCCCCCCTCGACCTTGCTCGCCATGCCCGCATGTCCTCCCGATTCAAGCGTTTACCGTGCCTGGACAGCGCACATTTACCGCGACTGTAGGCAGGTGTTGGGAACTGGTTGGAAATCGATTCGGTTCGATTTCGTCTTCACGCGCGCAGCGCAGAACGGGGAGGTCCACGCGGTGCCCTTCCCATGCCCTCCTGTCCCGCCCGTTCCCGCCGGTCCTGGCCCCGGTTCGCTCTGCTGGCCGCCATGACGCTGGTCGGGCTCGCCACCGTCCCGACCGAGGGGGCGGACCGGCATCTCGAGCGTCCCAAGCCCCGCATCGCGCTCCAGGCGGCCGAGCGCTGGCGCCTGCGGCCGACGGAGCCCGCAGTGGTGACGATGACCGGCAGCATCCGCCAGCGGCCCGAGACCGCGATCCCCGAGGAGCGCCGCAACGTCCGTCTGGTCTACCCGGCCTTGATCGAGGCACGCTGACCCGTCTGAGCCCGACCCATCTCGACGATCCGGATCCCATCGGGCACAGCGCCTGCTTCGTCCGTGTGTGGACGAGTTCATCGGGACGGTGCGGAGGACGCGGATGGCGGAGGCAATCGCCCTGGTCGGGTGCAAGGGGCCGGATCAGGAGGCGGAGTATCTGCGGATCCTGTCGGCGGCCATGCCCGAGGAACAGGTGATCCCGTTCCAGGTGATGGACGATGCGGCCCGGGCGGCGGCGCGCGTCGCCGTCGTGGCCAATCCCGACCCGGCCGAGGTCGCGGCGCTGCCGGGGCTCGTCTGGGTGCAGAGCCTCTGGGCCGGGGTCGAGAAGCTCGTCGGCGCCTTCGACCGGCCGCTGCCGATCGTCCGCCTGGTCGACCGTGAGATGGCCCGCACCATGGCCGAGGCCGTGCTGGCCTGGACCTATTATCTCCAGCGCGACATGCCGGCCTATGCCCGCCAGCAGCGGGATCGGGTCTGGCGTCCCCAGGCCTATCGCAAGCCGTCCGACATGATTGTGGGCCTGCTCGGGCTCGGGGCCCTCGGGGCCGCGGCGGCCGACCGGCTCACCGGGGCGGGTTTCCGCGTCGTCGGCTGGAGCCGCAGCCCGAAGGTCCTGCCCGGAATCGACGCGGTCTCCGGAGCGGACACGCTGCCGGCGATGCTCGGCCGGTGCGACATCCTCGTCTGCCTCGTGCCGCTGACGCCGGAGACGCGCGGGCTGGTGAATGCCGAAACGCTCGCGGCCCTGAAGCCGGGCGCTGCGCTGATCAATTTCGCACGCGGGCCGATCGTCGTGACCGCGGACCTGATCGCCGCCCTCGATTCCGGACACCTCACGCACGCGGTGCTCGACGTCTTCGAGGTCGAGCCCCTGCCGGGGGATTCCCCGCTGTGGTCCCATCCCGGCGTGACGGTTCTGCCGCACATCTCGGGGCCGACCGACATGGATTCGGCGGCCGCCACGGTGGCGGAGAACCTGCGGGCCTTCCGGCGCACCGGCCAGGTGCCGGACGGGGTCGACGCGGCGCGGGGGTATTAGGGCGCCCGCCGCCGCCGCTTCGCCGCGTCATCCCGGGACCGCGCCGAGCGCGGCGATGTCGGGAGTGAGGCTGCGCGCGACCTGCGGCGCGGCGACCAGGATCCGGCGCGAGGATCCGAGCGTGCGCATGGTCAGCGACGCGTCGCTGGTCGGGTCCCGCCGGACCCGCAGCGCCACGTCGATCCGCTCCTCGATCAGGTCGGCGGGACGATCGGTCACCACCAGCTGCAGCCTCACCTTCGGGTAGCGGGCGAGGAATCCGCGGGCGCGCGCGGCGACGATGTCGGTGAGGCCGGCGAAGGATGTCCTCGCCGGCCGGATCCCGGCCGGCCGCGTCGGCCGGCCCGAGGAGATCGCCCAGGCGGTGCTGTTCCTCGCTTCCGACGCGGCGAGCTTCGTCAACGGCGTCGAGCTGTTCGCCGATGGCGGGCAGATTCAGATCTGAGGGCCCGCGCCGGCCGGGACGCGACACCCGTCCCGGCTGCCGGGATGAACCCTGGCCGTATCCGGCCGTTCAAGGCCCGGCCCTCGATCCCCGCATCCCGGAGGCCGAGATCGGCACCGAGCCGACCCGGGCGCGGACGGGCGCCAAGATGGAGGCGCGCCTGTCGCCGCCCGCGACCTTCGCCACGCTCGACCGGGGCATTGCGCCCGATTCGGCCAACAGCCTTCGCGCCCTGGTGGACCGCGACCTGCGGGCGATGGTGGTCGCCGCCAACGCGGCCCCGGATACGGCGCGCACCGCCCCGCGTTACCGGCAAGGGGCACGCCTTCTGGGCGGATGCCGGCTCGGGTGTCTCGCGCGAGGAGCAGACGGTGCTGATCGCCTACCTGCTCTCGGTCGATCGCCCGACGGAGCCGTCCGAGACGCCCTGACCCCACCACGCGCGTTCAGGATCGATCATGACGCAGAACAGCAATCCGGTCTGGTTCATCACCGGCTGCTCCACGGGCTTCGGCCGGGAACTCGCCAAGCTCGTCATCGGGCGCGGCTGGCGGGCGGTCGTGACGGCCCGCGACCGCGCCAAGGTCGCCGACCTTGCGCAGGGCGCCGATGACCGGGTTCTGGCCCTGTCCCTCGACGTCACCGAGGCCGATCAGATCGCCGAGTCCGTACGCGCCGCGCAGGACAGATTCGGCCGGGTCGACGTGCTGGTGAACAATGCCGGCTACGGCTACCAATCCTCCATCGAAGAGGGCGAGGAGGACAAGATCCGCGCCCAGTTCGACGCCAACGTCTTCGGCCTGTTCGCGCTGACCCGGGCGGTGCTGCCGGTCATGCGGGCGCAGCGCGCCGGCCACATCCTCAACGTCACCTCGGTGGCGGGCTTCGTCGGCTTCCCGGCTTCGGGCTACTACGCGGCGACCAAGCACGCCGTCGAAGGGTTCTCGGACTCCCTCGCCGCGGAAGCCGGGCCGCTCGGGATCCGCGTGACCTGCATCGCACCGGGCCCGTTCCGCACCGACTGGGCCGGGCGCTCCCTGATCCAGACGCCGAACGCCATTCCCGACTACGCCGAGACCGCCGGCGCACGCCTGAAGGCCACGGCGGAGAAGAGCGGGACGCAAGCCGGCGATCCGGTCCGGGCCGGCGAGGCGATGATCCGGGTGACCGAGATGGAGAGCCCGCCCCGCCATCTCGTCCTCGGTGCCTGGGGCTACGAGGCGGTCACGACCCGTCTGAAGCAGCGCCTCGCCGAGATCGAGGCGTGGCGCGAGACCAGCCTGGGTGCCGATTACCCGGAGCCGTGAGGCTCGACGCCCCGCCGTCCTTGCTTCGCTCCGCTCGCGAGGACGCGGTTCAGATGACAGCCTCGATCAGGCCGCGCCGCTTCGCCTCCTCGGCCTCGAGGTACCAGTTCGACGGCGCCTTCTCGAGCACCTCGTCGAGGGTCACGTCCGAGCCCTGGATCAGGTTGGCGAAACCCTCGTTCTGGATCTCGATCGAGCACAGGATCTCGTTGAGCGTCGCCTTTACGGAGGCGATGCAGGTGGTGAGCGGCCCCTCGACCTGGAGCTGCTTGTTCATCTTGCGCTCGTGGATCATCAGCCGCGTGCCGCAGGTGAGAAAGCGGTTCGGCCGGGCGAAGAAGCTCATGAAGGTCGTGCCGGCCGAATAGATCGCGGCCTTGCCGAGGAAGACGAACCGCCGGTTCGGGTCCATCGCGCTGTTGAAGCGGATGTCCTCGCCCATCATCCGGGCGACCTCCGGATCGCCGCCGAGCGTCGTCAGCTCAATCACCACGATCTCGCGGTCGCCCGCCGCGCCGAGCTGGCGTCGGAAGTCCTTGTACATGTCGTAATCGACCGGGCCCGAGAGCAGCACGGCGGGGGCCCGGAACGCGGTGGGGTCGAGGGGAGTCGTGTCCATGGTTCTCCTGGTCCAATGTCAGGCCAAGGGCCGCCCCCCACGGCGCCTGGCCGGCGATCAGCGCGCCGGGTCGGGGGCACCCTCGCCCTTGCCCACGAAGGGGATGCCCTCGATCGGGCATTCCTCCGTGCCGACGCTCTGACGGGTAATGGCCCGGACGGCGTCGCGGGTTCCGTCGGGATCCTCGATCCAGCGCCGGTAGAAGTCGTAGGGGCATTCCGACATCCCGTGCCGGTTCTCCTTCGAGTTGATCATGCCCGTGTAGCCGCGGTGCAGGAGCTTGAAGAGGTGGTTCTCCGACTGGCCGTGGGCGCGGAAATCCCGGATCAGGAACTTCGACAGGGCGGCGTACTGGATGCCCATCTCCTCCTCGCCGCACTCGCCGAGCGTCCTTCCGTCGAAGCCGATGATCGCCGAGTGGCCGAAATAGGTGTAGACGCCGTCGAAGCCCGCCGCGTTCGACACTGCCACGTAGACATTGTTGGCGAAGGCCATCGCCTTCGAGATGACGACCTGCTGTTCTTTCGCCGGGTACATGTAGCCCTGGCAGCGGATGATCAGCTCGGCGCCCCGCATGGCGCAGTCGCGCCAGATCTCGGGATAATTGCCGTCGTCGCAGATGATCAGGCTGATCTTCAGCCCCTTCGGCCCGTCCGACACGTAGGTGCGGTCGCCCGGATACCAGCCCTCGATCGGCGTCCAGGGCATGATCTTGCGGTACTTCTGGACGATCTCGCCCTGGTCGTTCATGAGGATCAGGGTGTTGTAGGGCGCCTTGTGCGGGTGCTCCTCGTGGCGCTCGCCGGTGAGGGAGAACACGCCCCAGACCTTGGCCTCCCGGCAGGCGGCGGCGAAGACCTCCGTCTCGGCGCCCGGGACCGTCGAGGCGGTCTCGTACATCTCGGCGGCGTCGTACATGATGCCGTGGGTCGAGTATTCGGGGAAGATCACGAGGTCGAGGCCGGGCAGGCCGGTCTTCATCCCGACGATCATCTTGCCGATCGCCTTGGCGTTCTCCAGCACCTCCGCGCGGGTGTGCAGGCGCGGCATCTTGTAGTTCACGACGGCGACGCCGACGCTGTCCTGGCTGGACGAGATGTCTCCGTGCATCATGGCGTGATGTCCTCCGACCTGTGAGTCTTCAGCGCTGACGTGCTCTCCTCCCCCTTGTGGGGAGGAGTTGGAGGTGGGGGTGGCGCAGAAGGCACCGGGACGCTCGATCCTGAACCACCCCCACCCCTGGCCCCTCCCCACAAGGGGGAGGGGAAGAGCGTGCGAAGCCCGGGAAGCAGCCTCAGTGGCTGATCATCCAGGGCCGCGCCTTCGGGAAGCTCTTGGCGGCGGCCGGGGCCGCACCCGTCTTCTTGGGTGAGCAGCAGCCGCAGCCCGCCCCGTGACTCCCCGAGCGCTTGGGCGCGTGGCGGCTGCGCTCGTTGGTGGCGTGAGCGGTCCTGAGGCCCGCATCCATGCCGGCGATGCGCGGCGCGGTGAGGAAGGCGCGCTGGCTCGTGCCCCCGCAATCCGGGCAGGCATGCGGCTCGCGGAACTCCGCCATCGGCCGCATCACCGTGAAGGGCCCGCAGGCCTCGCAGGCGTAGTCGTAGACGGGCATGGGGTGCTTTCAGAAGGTTTGCGGAGCGAGATGTTGTCGGGCGAAGCGCGGGCCCCTCTCCCGTGCGGGCTACGATATTCAGACCTCTGCGCCGACGGTCTCTCCTCCCCCTTGCGGGGAGGAGTTGGAGGTGGGGGTGGTGCAGGATGAGGCAATGCGGTGCCTTCTGCGCCACCCCACCCCTGACCCCTCCCCGCAAGGGGGAGGGGACAAGCGCCTCGTTTTCAGAAAGTTGAGTGTCGGAGAAGCGCGAAGTCCAGTTGCTCGCACGGGCGAAGGGGCAGCTCCCGTCCGGTGAAGCCGCAACGATCACCGGGCAGGCGAAGAGTCACAGATCCGGCGAGAGCGGCATCTGGATCGAGCCGTCGAGGAACTTGGTCGGTCCGTCGGCGCCGGGGTTGATGTCGAACTCGAAGATCTTGGTCGGGATCCAGAGCGTCGCGCAGGCATTCGGGATGTCGACGACGCCCGAGATGTGGCCCTGGACGGGCGCCGTGCCGAGGATCGAGTAGGCCTGCGCGCCCGAGTAGCCGAACTTCTTCAGGTACTCGATCGCGTTCAGGCAGGCCTGCCGGTAGGCGATATGGACGTCGAGGTAGTGCTGGCCGCCGCTCTCGTCGACCGAGATGCCCTCGAAGATCAGGTGATCGTCGTATTTCGGCGTGATCGGCGACGGCTTGAAGATCGGGTTCTTGATCCCGTACTTGGCCATGCCGTCCTTGATCAGCTCGACCTTGAGATGCACCCAGCCGGCCATCTCGATGGCGCCGCAGAAGGTGATCTCGCCGTCGCCCTGGCTGAAGTGCAGGTCGCCCATGGAGAGGCCGGCGCCGGGGACGTAGACCGGGAAGTAGATCTTCGAGCCGCGCGACAGGTCCTTGATGTCGCAATTGCCGCCGTGCTCGCGGGGCGGGACCGTGCGGGCACCCGTGGCGGCGGCCGCATCCTTCGCCTCGCCCTTCAGGCGGCCCATATGGGCGGTCGGGCCGAAGGGGAGGGTGGCGAGCGCCGGCACGCGCTCCGGATCGGTGTCGTAGAGCGCCTTCTCGCGGGTGTTCCAGGTCTCCAGCATCTTCGGATCGGGCAGGCAGCCGATCAGGCCGGGATGGATCAGGCCGGGGAAGCGCACGCCCGGGACGTGGCGCGACTTGGTGAACATGCCCTCGAAGTCCCAGATCGACTTCTGGGCCTGCGGGAAGTGCTCGGTGAGGAAGCCGCCGCCGTTCTTCTTCGAGAAGAAGCCGTTGAAGCCCCACTGGCTCTCGGGCTTGGCGCCGATGTCGAGGAGGTCGACCACGAGCAGGTCGCCGGGCTCGGCGCCCTCGACGCCGATCGGACCCGAGAGGAAGTGCACGATCGACAGGTCGATGTCGCGCACGTCGTCGGCGGAATCGTTGTTCTTGATGAAGCCGCCGGTCCAGTCGTAGGTCTCGACGATGAAGTCCGCACCCGGCTTCACATAGGCCACCATCGGGATGTCGGGGTGCCAGCGATTGTGCACCATGTCGTTGTCGTAGGCCGATTGCGTGAGATCGACCTTGATCAGCGTCTCGGGCATCTCGTGTCTCCAGCTCCCTGACTTAACCGGGGCACAGGCCCCGTCCGCGCGCCGCTGCGCGTCTCTCACCCGCTCGCGAGCAGCTCTTTCAGCGCGTCGTCGAGGACCTTGATGTCGTCCGGGCTTGTGCCCGGCCCGCCCGCGAAGTGGCCCCACCACGTGTCGATCACGCGCAGTTCCGCGTTCGGCATGGCGGCCGCCTCGATGGCGTTGTCCTCGGGCGGAAAATACAGGTCGGTCGAGGCGGGCATCAGGATCGCCTTCGCCCGGATGGCGCCGAGCGCGGCCTTGAAGTCGCCCTTGAAGGTGTCGTTCGCGCTGATGTCGCCGTGCTGCCAGGTCCACAGCATGGCAAGCAGGTTGTTGGCGTCGCGTTCGTAGAACAGGCCTTCCCAGAACCCGATCAGGAAGTCCTCCAGCGAGGCGTAGCCCATGTGGGTGATGTCGGCCTCGAGCCGGTAGAAGGTCTGCGACAGGCCCCAGCCCGCGTAGACCCGGCCGAAGGCGCGCAAGCCCCGCGTCGGCGGGCTCGTGTACCAGCCCTCCGCCCAGGCGGCGTCGGCCTGGAGCGCCGCCTTGGCGCCCTCCAGGAAGACGTAATTGTGCCGGGAGCACTTGGCCGAGCCCTGAAACGGCAGGATCCTCGGCACCATGTCGGGGTACATCGACGCCCAGTGGTAGGTCTGGAGCGCGCCCATCGACCAGCCGGTGACGAGGACCAGCTTCTCGATGCCGAAATGCTCGGTGACGAGGCGGTGCTGGGCGCGGACGTTGTCGTAGGCGGTGACGTTGGGGAAGCGCGGCCCGTTCCAGGGCGCGGGCGTGTTGCTCGGTGAGGACGAGAGCCCGTTGCCGAACATGTTCGGGATGATGATGAAGTACTTGTCCGGGTCGAGCGCCTTGCCGGGGCCGATCAGCCACTCGTTCTCGGTGTGCTGGCCCGAGTACCAGGTCGGGTAGACGATGGCGTTGTCCTTGGCGGGGCTCAGCGTCCCGAAGGTCTTGAAGGCGAGCTTGGCCGCGCGCAGCGTCTTGCCGCACTGGAGCACGAAGTCGCCGAGTTCGAAGATCTCGTGATCGGCCATGCTGCGCCCCTAGACCGAGAGGAACCGGGCGACGGCCGCCTCGTCGATGCCGTCGCGCGGGGCCTCGTGAACGATGGCGCCGTTCTCCAGCACGATCACCCGGTCGGCGACGTCGAGGGCGAAGCTCAGGACCTGCTCGGACACGACGATGGACAGGCCGCGCTGGTCGCGGATCGCCTTCAGCGTCCGGCCCATCTCGCGGATGATCGAGGGCTGGATGCCCTCGGTCGGCTCGTCGAGGAGCAGGACCTTCGGCCGGCTCGCCAGCGCCCGGGCGATGGCGAGCTGCTGCTGCTGCCCGCCCGAGAGGTTGCCGCCGCGTCGTCCCTTCATCTCCAGCAGGACCGGGAACATGTCGTAGAGGTCCTGCGGCACCTTGCGGGCACCCGTGACCGTCAGGCCGGTCTCGATGTTCTCCTGCACCGTCATGGTCGAGAAGATCATCCGGCCCTGCGGCACGTAGGCGAGGCCCCTGGCGACCCGGGCGTGGCTCTTGAGCCTGGCGATGTCCGCGCCCTCGACCTGGATCGAGCCGGCCTTGACGGGAACGAGCCCCATCAGGGTCTTCATCAGCGTGGTCTTGCCCATGCCGTTGCGGCCCATCACGGCGACGATCTCGCCGGGCGCCACCGAGAAGGTCAGCCCGTGCAGGACCTCGCTCTGGCCGTAGGCGGCGTGCAGGTCCTCGACGGCGAGCGCCGGCGTCGCGGACGGGATCGCGGCGAGCGGGGGGGCCTGGACGGTGGCCGAGTGCGCGGTCTGGAGCGAGGCCATCGTCAATGTCCCAGATACACTTCGATGACCTTCGGGTCGTTCTTGACCCGCTCCATCGAACCCTCAGACAGCACCTTGCCCTGGTGCAGGACCGTCACCCGGTGGGCGATGTCCTCGACGAACTTCATGTCGTGCTCGATCACCAGCACCGAGCGGCCCTTGATGATCTGGTTCAGGAGCTCGGCGGTCTTGATCCGCTCGCCGACGCTCATCCCGGCCACCGGCTCGTCGAGCATCAGCAGTTCCGGGTCCTGGATCAGCAGCATGCCGATCTCCAGCCACTGCTTCTGGCCGTGGCTCA
>Ga0316228_1000347_pt1 | contig 64300 bp, 80 predicted proteins | sample TBH18021metaG_FD_206005 | JGI IMG/M metagenome (GOLD analysis project Ga0316228, IMG submission 206005) | Freshwater microbial communities from Trout Bog Lake, Wisconsin, USA - TBH18021 | ecosystem: Environmental > Aquatic > Freshwater > Lake > Hypolimnion/Profundal zone | place: USA: Wisconsin... | reverse complement strand
TTGGCTAAAGCAAAACTAGGGCAAACCACAAATAACACTGCTTTATATGACTTACCACAGGCTTGGACATAATGATTTTATCGTTGGGACAATTTGTATTTAGCGTCGACACGCTCACCTTTAACGAGCTACAACGCTCCCGCAGTTGGAGTTTTGCCAGCAATGATATCGCGCAAGGCAGACCCCAATACCAATTTACAGGCACGGGCGAAGAGACGATATCAATTCCGTTTTTGATATACCAGGAACACGGCTTTGGCAATCGCCAATCGGTGGATGACTTGGCAGAGATGGCAGATACAGGCGCAGGATATGTACTAATAGATGGCAGCGGCTATATTTATGGGGTATTTGCCATTGATAGCATCGATGATAACCGTAGCTTTTTGACAATCAATGGTGTACCGCGCAAAGTTGACGGCACACTCAAATTGACACGGGTTGATGACAACCGCATCCAAGCGGACAAATCATCCGATATTCCCGAAAGCCAGCAATATTAAATTGGAACACCCCCTAAACCATATTCATGAATCCAATAAAATATTAAAACATCGGAAACATGCCACCTTAATCAGCAGTGTCAAATTTGTAAAAATTAAACTACTGAACAGCATCAGGTAACACGCATTTTTCATTACTGGCAAAATTGGAACCCCCCCAATGCTAGCTTTTATAAGGGATAAAATAGATTCATAAAACTGTAGTTCTGTAAGGTTATAGATAATTTAAAAAAGTGATTATGATGAACAAATCAAATTTGGTACCTGTTATTGATACTAGTTAAACTAGTTTCATAACAGTAAAAAAGCAAAAACCCACCTGATTGCAACAAGTGGGCTTTGGTAAAACTTAACTTCGTGTGACGTTCGAAATTACAGAGGAATATTAGCATATGTACAAATTCAATTCAAACTCTCAGTTAAAGGTGGACGGCAAAATGACCCCTGAAGGTGCAGATAAAGTTGGACAATTACAAGCAATTGCATGGATCATTATAGCAATTGGACTTGCCCTTGCATTAATCATTGGTGCAATTACTTGGGTCATGACCCATTAGGAATAATGATGCTCATTTTTAATATGAATAGCGTTATTAAGGTAAAACTTAACGACTTTGGAAGACAAGTACTAGCAGATTATCATTCTTTATCATTGAGTAAAGGCTGGATTAAGTCAGATTACTACAAAAAGCCGATTATTCCGAAAAAAGACGGTCTTTACCACTTCCAAATGCACCAATTTATAAAAATATTTGGCGAAAAAATATCGATTGGTAGTTTGCCAGCCATTGAAAGCTGTCTAATTTATTTTGATGAAAAAGACTTGGAAACCGTTGACTATGCTTCGCACCCCAATAATTAAACTCACTGCTGATAATGAGCCACTCGACGACGCCATCATGTCACGTTTGATGGATGTATCTGTTACCGATAACAAGTCAGGCGATGCCGATGAGCTGTCTCTCACACTTGATGACCACGACGGCAAACTTGCCATGCCAAAGCGTGGCGTCAAATTGCAATGTTGGATGGGTTATATCGATGCCGGTGTCCATGATATGGGGATATATACGGTCGATAGCGTTGAATGGGGTGGTACCCCCGACACCATCACTGTAAAAGCCAAATCAGCCGATATGAAAGGCAGTCTTAAGTCTGGACGCACCCAAAGCTATCATGATAAAAAATTAGGCGAAATTGCCAAAGAAGTCGCCACTCGTCATGAGCTGGAACTTGCTATGACTGACTACTTGATGAGCATTGAAGTCGGGCATATTGATCAGACCGATGAGTCCGACCTACACTTACTGACACGGCTTTGTTGGCAGTTTGGGGCGGTTGTCAACGTCAAACACGGTAAGTTACTTATCTTCCAGCCGTATGAAAATAAGACCGTATCTGGGCAATCGCTTACGCTCACTGTGCTAAAGCGCGACAAAGGCGACCAATTCCGTTTCAGTATTGAAGACCGACAAGGTGACGTTGATAATGTGCAAGCCACTTATCATGACGCCAAGCAAGCCAAGAAAGTAACGGTCAACACCGACAAGGGCGGGCAAAAGCCAAAAAAAATAAAAGGCAATTTTAAGGATGAAAAGACCGCTACCGCCGCCGCCAATGCTGAGAAAAAACGCATTGAGGGTGAACAAGGCAAATTTAGCATTAACTGTGCGTTTGGTTATCCGGCAATTAGCACCGAATCGCCAATTGAGCTTCAGGGGTTCAAGGTTGAAATTGATAGTTTGAAGTGGACAGTGGACAAAGCCACGCATAGCTATAGCAAATCGCAGGGATTAACCACGCAGCTTGACTTGACCGCGCCGATAAATGAAGAGTTTGGCGCCAAACCTGTTGATAAAAAAGATAGTAAAGCCGCTATTTAACGAGTTTTTGTTAGCTATAATTATGCTAAAATAGTTATGCTTGGGTGTGTCGAGATAAGCCAACTTCCCAGATTGGACGAATAAGACTGCCGTCTCATCGTGTACGGATTTCAGCCCCAAGCTCTCAGCTTTAATAAGTTAGCATCCCACTTATATTTTTAGTCGATAGAAATGTAAGTAATATTCTTAGAATCTAATACTTTTTTTATTGCTAATGCTTTACTAATCTCGCCATACTCTCTCAATGATTTAAAAGATATTGTGGCGATTACCGACATAATTGAAGCTAGAATAAATAGGTTATCAATTGTATGCATAAAGTGGAGAAAATTTTTTAATACAGTACTTAAAGCAACTTGTGGATATAACATTTCTCTCATCATTAAACTCATCACTAGAGTTATAGAGAACGTAAAAAATATTAAAGTTACGTATAAGTAAATAAATCCAAAATAGTAAAATATTTCTTTTTTACCTTCTGACACTTTTCTAAATTCTAATGTTCTTTCAACAGTATTTATAACAATATAACTTGAACTCAAAACATCTTTTATCCTAAATCCTTTATCACACTTTTCATAAACATCATTTAAAATTTCAATACTACTTCTACTAAGATTTGAACTCGTTGCTCTATTGATATATTCTTCATCAAGAATGGCGGATGTTAGCCGCTTGACTTCATAAGATAACTTTTCATTTTCTAATATCTTTTCTAGTCGTTTATATTTTTTTTCAGATAACTGATCAAAACCTTCTAAGAATTTAGGAATCTTTGAAACTAAAAAATATGTAGCCATCAGAAAAGCACCAAACCCTCCAAATGTAGCTACTACGTATTTAAAAAATTCAAACATATCGCACTTAAAACTAGTTAATTTGTCAACAATTTAACAAAACTTTTGTTATGATTCAATCATATGTCCAATTGATAGAATGTGAATATGAGAAATAACCACCTTACAATACTATTAAACTTTTTATTAAATCTGCTTAAATGGATATTCGGTTCATTTTTAGCTTTAGGCGCACTAATAAATTTTTTTCAGCACCCAATAGCCAACTTGATTCTGTTTTTTAGCGCCTTGGCTATACTCCCACCCGTTTCCGTTTGGATCATGAACAAATTACGCAACAGAGTAAAGAGCAATGTCATTGCAAGCATTGGATTTATCTTATCAATTATTGCGTTAGGCAGTTCAGCGCCAACAGCAAGTAATACCACACAACCGCAAGCACTAGTCGCAACGCCTCAGAATAATTCAGCAGCTCAGCCTGAGCAGCAAACGCCGCCAATTATCGTCAAATCCAATCAGACTACTCAACAACCGCCAATTGAACAACCGTTAGCAATTAAAAGTGACGCTGATATCAGTTGTAAGGTTGTCGGTATATCTGACGGCGACACGCTCACTTGTCTCACCAATGACAAATCCCAAATCAAAGTACGTCTCAACCAAATTGACGCTCCAGAAAAATCACAGGCATTTGGTACTGCCGCCAAGCAGGCATTATCGGGTTATGTGTTTGGCAAAACAGTTGGCTTAAAAACCAATGGTACCGATAAATATGGACGTACCGTTGCTGAAGTGTTTGTCGGCGATAAAAATATCAACAAAGCAATGGTCGCCGATGGTTATGCTTGGGCATATCGTGAATACATGACGGATAACGACTATGGTGACCTAGAGACTAGCGCACGCTCAAATACAAAAGGCTTATGGTCAGAACCTGACCCAATCTATCCGAGTGATTTTAGACGGGGCGAACGTGGCGAACAGACCGCCCCTGTTCAAACGCAAACCATTACCCAACAAGTCGAGCAAAAGGCCATTGCAGATTCAGGGAGCAGTTGTGGCTCAAAACGATATTGCAAACAAATGGCAACCTGCGCTGAGGCACGCCATTATTTGAATGATTGTGGTGTGAGTCGACTGGATAGAGATGGTGATGGTGTACCATGTGAAAGCTTATGTCAGTAATGCGGTTCAGGGAACCCTAGACGATACAAGTGTTATTAAAGATGGATTGACTCTCGCAAAATCGATTATTTTAATTAGACTGGTTAATCCTCTTGCTTCATCTCTTGTAATAAAAGCAGCAATAAGGTAAATAGGAATACAAGCAGTCAGAACAAAATCATCAAACAAAATAGGTTTGTTAAAATGGAATGCATTTAAAAAATGCTGACTTGTAAATATTAAAAAGTAGTACCCAAATGCTATAAAACTAATTGCCAATAATAAAAATGATAACCAAAATTTGTAATCCCTATTTAACGAATACCATTTTATTCTATCCTTAATCCTAATTTCACCATTTTTAAAATCTAAATACTGAGCGGCTATAGCGAAATCCTCCATATCAATGTTATTTTGAGATAACTGTTCAACTTTTATCATTTTATTAATATAGTTTATAGGTGGGGAGAATCTATATACTGATCTGAATTCCAATCTTGTTAGCGTTCTACCATATGATGCCTTCGAATTGGCTGATAAGTAAGGATTTTCTAAAGCCTTTTTAATTCTATTTCGCTTACTCCAAGGGAACTTTTCATAGACATCAAAAAATTCTTTAAATTTACCTAAAATTGCTAAAGCTGGAATTATAGCAGCTATAAATGTAGCAATAGTTTTAGCAGTATCTAATATGTCCATATATCGCTCTTTTGATAAAGTTTAAGACAATAAAAAAGCCAATTATCAAATTGGCTAAAACATCAAATAGAAATTAACTTTCGGGTATATCTATTTTCCTAAAAATACATACAGGCGTTATCCCATAGAAGTCTTCTGGTCTACCCATAAAAACTTTGGTCTTTTGCGATGCTTCAGAGCCAAACAAGCCTAAAGGCATTGAACTAGTGACTTTATTAACCAATTTTTCTCTTTTTATTTTTACTTGTTCATCTTCAAATTGCGACGGTAAAGAATCAAGAATGCCAAGTACATGAAAATCTTCGATAGAGGCTTGATTATGTTTTAGTGAAAAATCAATGTAGCCTGATGTAAATAAGGCTTCATCAAGGGACATCCATGCATAACTAGTAATTTTTTCACCTTCTACTTGGATATTCGCTTGAATGCGAGCTGGGTAACTAGATAAAAGTTCTTTAACAGCACCCATCATTACATCATCAAAGTCACCAAGTGCCTCTTTAAAGGCTTCTTCACCTAAGTTTCTTTTAGTAATTGTTAAGATTGGACCAGATAATTTATTAAAGCTATGAGCATCAAACATGTGGAGCAATCCTTTGACCAAGACTAAACGCCCAAGGTTATTTGCGCCAAGTTTTCTAGCTATAAGCTTATGTGCATCAAGTAAATTAATCATATCTCTAGGCAAGACATGCGCCATATCCATCATTTCTTCGAGACTTTCTTCTCGTGCACTAGAGCCTGACCCTTCCCCCAATGCTACTTGTGTTGAGCCAATAACGCCACGAGCAGACCTGACCATACCCTCTTTATTGGATACTTTCTTTTGGTTGGGTAGCCCATCAGTTAATTGAGCATAATAAGAATGGATTTTATTGGTATCGATATAAATAAAATCATAAATCGATTTCATGGTGCGTTGCTCTGCCATTTAATTTTTTTCGCTCTTTTATTCTTTTATCCATTTCATCATATTCATGGTCAAAGTCTGTCCAAAAATTTTCAAAATGGGTCATAAAAACACTACCAAAACGATTGGTGTCTTTATTAGTAGTCTCATCATGTTTCTCTTTCGGCTTTTGACTCGTCATAAGATGCTCCCTTTGGGAGATTAGTTGAAAGTTAGTTCATATTTTACAACTTAACTAAATATTTAACTATTTTTTGCTTAAGCCCTTTCATCGATAATTCTAAGTAGCTCAGGGGCAAAGTTGTTTTTGACAACTTCATTTTTATTGTCAAAATAAGTAACCAAAACAGCCCCCTTAACTAAATTTGCAGCTCGGAACATATTATCAATTTGTAGACCACTATTTGGATCATAAATATGATGTACCGTCATTCTCGGACCACCAGATTTCAACTGAACCACATCACCAACTTTAAACTCTGCCATACCCATTCCTTAAATAATTTGTTATATTGTCAACAATATAGCAAATTAATTTATACCCTACAATCAAAACTAATTACATAGCTCCAAAGCCATGGTCTCAAATGGTTTCAAATCCTTACTATTACTAATGGTCCCAATATCTTGCCAAGGCATTTTCCACTTTTGAGCATAGATTTTTGCCGCGCCATTAAGCGCATAGACCGTCTCATTTTCGGTATCAAAAGGATATAAAACAGCAACAGCATGGGTAGCTGGATGACAGTACAACTGCACCTCATCTGGTACAAAAGCCCAGCCATCACCCCAAAAATATTTGCTAATCATTTTCGTATTACCATGTAGTGCATCATCAGGAACCTTTTGACAGCTGGTTAAGGCAAAAATCAAAATGATAAAAAAATGCTTCATAAGAATATCCAGTTGGTTTGTCAACAAAATAACAAATTAACTTGCAACCGACAAACAAAAGATTTATGATTTACTCACTACTAAACAATCAGCGGTTCGAAAATCACCCCGTTAGCGTGCTTTTTTTGTGCCTAAAATTTACCAAGCCATTGTTATCATTATGGCATTGGTGGATAATACGCACGTCAAAAACGTCTTATGACGGGTCGAGAGAACCGAATAAAATACCCTATGGGAAATAAGTTCCGCCGCCTGATTGCGGTAGTTGAAGCCCGTCGCCTACTAAGCGACAAATTAACTAAACAATCAGGAGGTCATCATGACCACAATCGCCTTGGCAACCAAGCCAAATCTATTAAGCCAAATCAAACGCCGTATCTACGGCATTCCCCATCGCCGCCACGCAGCCAAGCGCATAGAGGCAGCACAGCATAACATCGTCAATCACCTGACTAAGCCATCCAATAGGCTACACACCCCCTTGCCTATCCAAGTCAGCACACTATGGCGCATCATTAATAATGCCATCATCGCAGGGCAATTAGATTTAACTACACTTACCGATCGACCAAGCCAACTTAAACAAGGCTTACTTTATCTATCATTTGAGCGCATTAGTGGATTATTAGACGACGTATCGTTACCGATAGCTGATCTAACGAGCCTCGAATTTCGCACCATCATGACCTTATTGGGTGGTGTTGAAGCAGAGATTATCAGTGAGCAATCAATCGATACCACGGGTCAAGGTGAGCCACGCCTTGCCTACCGTCTACCCATCGCCACGCTAATCAATCTCAATCAACCAATAGTTAAAGCCCAATTAGCGGAGGTGGCATAATGGACATGATGACTGACACCCAAGCCACTCAACTCATTGATATGTTTAAAGCAGAATTGGCACGTCGTGGTCTATCCCATGCGGAACGCTTACAACGCTTTAGCGGATTTTTAACCTGTATGTGCCATTTTGCGGCGATTGAAGGCTATCAAATGCGGGATATCTTTACCGAGTATGAAAAAAAATTATCATGCGAGCCGAAGACATCAAAATATGACGACGCTATGGTACTAGTCAACCGCCTCAAAGCCTATCTGGCAGTTGACCGCTACGGACAAGATAAAGTGCAGACAATGAGAGGATACTTATTGGCACTCCAGCATCAAGGATTGATTGACCCGTGGATGGCTTATGACATCATCACCAGTTATGAAAAGGAGCTTGCCAATGTCTAAGCTCCCCATTTCTCGCACCCATATCGCAGGAAAACGTCGCTTTGTTTTTTATCTCAGCGACATCGTTAAGCATATCAATGACTTAACAAACGATAACAATCCACATGACAAATCATGTCGTGAGATCAGCGTTCAACGATTGCAGGATATGGTTAAGACGGTTAGATTAAGAGAACAACAAGATTATATTTACGTGCCAAATCGCGATGACACCGCCTTAAATTTATCAGCGACGCAAGCACTATTGATTATTTATGGTGATAACACGGCAAGCTATGCAGAGCATGAAGCGGCTTGGACGATGTTTCACCAAATCACTGACTTTATACAAGGAGTAAAATAATGACCCCCAACCAAGCATCTATCAGTAGCGAACTATTGCGTATCTCAAGCTATGCGGGGGTTATGTCACGATTGGCGAATAATGGCAACAGCACCAAAGTAGACACGGCGCAATTACAAACCATCTTTTCTGATATCGCCAAAGTCACAGGTTTAGCATATGCAGAAATTCAATCTATCATTAACGATGATTGCCCATTCGTCGATAATTATGATAAGCCACCAATGCCATCTCAAACAGGCAACTAAATAGTTAGTTCCAGAAAAACCCTTGTCACCTGACAGGGGTTTTTTATTCCAAAAAGTTTTTTAAGCTGCTGAGTAAAACGCATAAAAAGCAAACTTATTGTTATAATAAAGACTTCGCCATTTTCATAAGTCGCTCACTGTCATCCTTGGGTAGTTTGCGATAGATCTCAAGCCAAATTTGCTCAGACTCTGTCAAATCTGATGACGCTTCATCCAAACGTTTACCCGTCAGTATATAACCTGCGTCATAACCCAATTCAGCAAGTTTCAGCAAAAATTCTACATCAGGCGACCGTATACCATTTTCATAGTTACTAAAGGTTGAAATCGCCACATCAATCTGCTTCAAGACATCCGTTTGCTTAAGACCTAATCTTATACGTTCGCTCTTTAGCCGCTCACTTACGATTTTTAAGTTTTCATTATTCATAATAATACCCATTGACTTATGATTTTTCGTAAGTCATAATAATCTTTGTTAGATTGTTGACAAACTAGCAAGTTCATTTTAACACAAACCTACTTTTTAAAATTAAAAAGGAAATCACGATGACCCTAAAACTAATATCAGTGCGCATCCCTGAAAGTATGCACACTTACATCAAAGTTAAGGCCGCAGCCGAAGGCAAAACGTTCCAAGAAGTCGCCAATGAAGCCCTTAGCTTTTTCCAAAAGAACGATACCAGCTATCAACAGCAGTTACACCAGTCTGTAACTGACTCCCTTACCGCATTGGCATCAATCACCCAAGATGAGGAGGTGTCTCGTGGCGTATAGACAGTATCAAAATATCCGCGACCATCGTATCTATGCCTACCTCAATCAAAAAGAGCTAAACGCATTTTTAGAAGCCATGCGCATCCAGGATTTAGCCATTCAAGGTAAAGCAGCACGTCAGATGATTGTGGAGAGAAGCCAACAAATCATCGCCGAGCACCGTAAGAATAACCCACAGTCAGCAATGAAACAAACTGTGAAATATCACCTTCCACACGGTGGTTTTACCGTGCTAAACCCAACCAAGCAATAGAGGTCGTATGTCAACGGCATATATCAGATGTCCGCATTGCGGTAGCAAAATGACTACCGCACGGCACCGTCAGATGAATGAGCTATTAAAAGAACTGACAGCCACTTGTCGCAATGCAGATTGCTTATTTAGCGCCAGCGTCTATGTCGAGATAGCAAGACAAATCCAACCAAGCCTTGCCCCAAAACCTGAAATAACGGGGCAGCTCCTAAAAGGACAACCACGATGAGTATTAATGACCAAGTCGTCTCGCGTCTGAAATCCGAGTACGGCTTTAAGCAAGTCGGCGAATGGCTACGTGAAGGCGTTTGCCCAGACTGTAGCAAAAAGTCACTTTTCACCCATGCCCATAGCCCCCGCGTCGTCAAATGCGGGCGGCTCAATAAATGCGGTTTGGAAATCCATGTTAAGGAACTATTTGACGATCTATTCAAAGACTGGTCAAAAACTTACCAACGTACCCCGACCAACCCCAACGCTGCCGCTGACGCTTATCTAACAGAAGGACGCGGCTTAGATATCAGCAAAATCAAAGGTAGTTACACCCAAGAATCTTTTTTTGACAATAAAATCAACCAAGGCACTGCCACCGTTCGTTTTGCATTACCAAATGATGGTTGGTGGGAGCGCTTCATTGACCAAGCTGAGCGTTTCGACAAAAAAGCCAAGTTTAAATACGGATATGTCAAACAAGGGCAATGGTGGTGGCATCCAAATAATTCAGAATTTCCAAAAGAGTTATGGATAACTGAAGGTATTTTTGATGCCATCGCTTTGTCTGAGCATGGCTTGAATACTGCTAGTCAGATGGATAGTGGCAATATTCCAATCGAAGGTTTGCAAAATCTAAAAGACAAATACAATGCAAAACGCCAAACTTTGCCAAAATTAATATTTGCTCTTGATAATGATAAAGCAGGTCATAACGGCACAATTAAAGGCTTTGAAATAGCCACAAAGATGGGCTTTGATTGTGCTGCTGCCCAGCCCCCTTATGACAAACACCGCAAACTCGACTGGAATGACCTGCACGAGCTCAAACTCTTAGAGCCTGAACACCTCAAAAACTACCGCTACTATGGCGACTTACTCACTGCCAAGTCACCAACTGACGCGGCAGTCATTCGCTATATGCACAGGAAAATTAACCAATTTTATTTTGAGCATGACAACCGCACCTACTGGTTTGAACTTGATACTAATAAATTGTCAAAACTAATGGATGTGCCTGACCATGAGGTTGAAGACATCATGGGTAATATGCCAGACGAAGACGAACAGATGGCGAAATTTGTCCGTCAGACATCCAACACGCATGAGATTTTAAATGCCAAGATTGAAGCCCTGTATTTTCAGCGCAATGACGTCACAGACGAATCCTGGTACTTCACCCGTGTCACTACTAACAAAGGCGACAAGCAAACCACCATCACCGGTGACCAGTTATCTTCCCCAAGTAAACTAAAACCACGTTTATTATCGGTATTTGCTGGTGTTCTTTGGACAGGCTCAGCCATGCAGCTTGATATTATCGCCAAGCATCAAATGGAAGGGTTAAAAGAAGTCAAGACCACCGACTTTATCGGCTACGCAAAAGAACACCAAGCCTATATTTTTAATGACGTGGCAATCGCCAAGGGCAAAGTCGTCGCCAAAAATAGTATGGACTACTTCAAATTAGGCCGACTTGAGATTAAGTCATTGGCCAATGACCCTGTATTGCACATCAACACCAAAGACAAGCCTGATTTTAGTTGGTGGCATAACTTTCATCGCGTTCGCGGTGCATACGGTACGATTGTCATGGCTTGGTGGCTTGGCACTTACTTTGCCGAGCAAATCCGCGGACTTGATCGCTCATATCCATTCTTTGAATTGGTAGGACAAGCAGGCGCAGGTAAATCACGTCTGCTTGAATTTATGTGGAAACTCTCAGGTCGAGAAGACTACGAAGGGTTTGACCCATCCAAATCTACAAGCGTGGCGGTGTACCGCAACTTTGCCCAAGTGGCCAACCTGCCGATTGCCCTCATCGAAGGTGACCGTAACGATGAAGACGGCAAAGCCAAATCATTTAAAACCTTTGAGTGGGACTCACTCAAAGACGCGTTTAATGGTCGCTCCATCCGCTCTAAAGGCGTCAAAAACAATGGCAATGACACTTACAGTCCGCCATTTCGTGCCGCCGTGATGATTAGCCAAAATGAGGAAATCCAAGCCAGTGAGGCGATGCTAACCCGTATTATTCACGTCAAACTCACCCGTGATGGTCAGACCTTAGAAACCAAGCACATCGTCGACAGCCTTGATCGATTGCCCATCGAGCTAACCAGTCGCTTTATGGCGCATGCACTGAAAAATGAACAGGCGATTTTAGAAACTTACCAACAGCGAATCCGTATGTATGAGGCACGCTATCACGAGTTTGGTGTTACCCATACTCGTATTGCCCTCAATCATGCACAAATAGCCGCCATGATTGACTGTTTGCAAACACACGTACTGTCTGGATTGATGACGGACCAACAAGCCGAGCAAGCCAAGCAAGCATTATTTGAAATGGCGCAAACCCGAGTTCAACGCTTACAAGCCGACCACCCAGACGTTGATAAATTCTGGAGCGTCTTCGAGTTTTTGATGTCAACAGGCAAGTTTGTTTGTCATACCAACATAAACGACCAAAGTCGAAAAATCGGTATCAATCTCAACCATTTTTATAAGGTGGCAAGGGAAAATTACCAAGACTTACCAGACATCACCCAAATGAAACGCCTGCTAAAAAATAGTAGCCGTTATAAATTCGTTGATAGCAATATCAGCGTTATGTCAGTAATTGATGGCTTTAAAACCATGAAGTGCTGGATTTTTACTAAACCTACTGAATAGGAAAAATACGATGACCGACATTATCGACCAAGCCAATGACGTCGCCCAACAATCCATCGAGCGAGCCATTGCCAACACCCCAAAATTCAATCGCCCATCGTTAACAGAATGTAAAGACTGTGGCGAACCAACTCCACTAAAACGGCAACAACTTGGCGGCGTGACTCGCTGTATTGACTGCCAAGAATACCATGACAAGAAGCACCGACATGGCAACTAAGACATTAGCACTAGGCACACAGGTATTTAAAAAATATCAGCCATGCCCATGCGATGTTTGCAAAAACTATCGACCTGCTCACCTCTGCATCTATATCCCAGAAGTGGGCATCATCTGCGACCAATGCCAAGTAAAACTTTCACAGGACACTAATCATGAAAATGCAGCTATTTAAATCCAATGACGACATTTTTTTAAGTTCTCGCCTAAGGAATGTTGTTGAACACATCAATAGAGTAAAAAGAACCATTGAGCAGTTGGATGACGATACACTAATTCGCATTGATGGCAGATTATTTGATCTACATGACCTTACTTGTTACTACAAAAATAAGGCTCGTAACGATGGCTTTGCGTTTAATGAAAACCTATCAATTTTAGTCAATGGTAAAATTGTCCCCGTTGTCGCCGATAAGACTAGAACCTTATTGCATATTTTTATCGACAAAATAGCTGAGGGTCAGATCATTCTTGCTTACGATGATTACGCCAAAGACTACACCAAACAGCAATTCATGACAGCCATTCAGCGAATCACAGATAAAATGGAAGTACACATCCAGCGTGAAGATAAAAAATACTATTTAAAGTTGCCTTTGGCGTACCGTATTACCCAAAAATCACCCAGCAATCACCAAAAAATCACCAATTGGCAATCACACGCAGATTGGGCAATCGCGCACGCTTTAACCCAAAGATAGTAAAAATATCACCTTATCACCTTTATTTTTTACCACCAAAAAAAACATGGTAGAAACACGGCAAAAAAGCCGTGTTTTTAACCCTTCGTTTGCCCCAAAAACGCGCGTAAAAAGACCTATCCAAATCTGAAATTAAGGATACCTCATGCAAAAAATATCATCAGGCATTGAACCGCTCAAAACCGCCATCAGAATCTGGTGGAAAATCGACGGTGAGCGTCACCGCGAGACTATACATAACAGCCCACCCACCGATGCCAACCTTGCCGCCGCCAAAGCCACTGCGGACATGATAGCCCAGCAACTACGCATGGGTATTTTTGACCGTGATACCGTATTCCCCGACTCATCGAAGAGAGCTGACCGCTATTTTGGATACTATATCCACCAATGGCGAAAAGTTGAGACCAACAAAGTCGCCAAAATATCATTTGACACCTACGACAGCAAAGTCAAAACCCACATCGAACCATATTGGGGCATGAAACCTATCGCTAAGATTGGCGTAGAAGATATAGAGGAATGGGTTTATAACGTACTATTACAAAAACTATCGACCAAAACAGTCAAAGAAATAATAATGTTATGGCGAAAAATTTATAGTTATTGGGCGCGCCATCAAAAAACTATCAACGACCCAACCAAGTACATATCACTAGGACAAACTGACCCAGATGATATCGACCCATTTGACCGCGACGAAATAACAAGAATATTAAACTACCCAACGACCCCTACCCTGCATAACCTTTATACAGTCATGCTATGGAGCGGATTATCATTCCACGAACTGATAAGTTTGGCGGTCGAAGACTTAGACCTAGAAAAAGGCTGCTTATTCGTCAATCGCAGTTTTGTTCGTGACCAATACCGCGTAACAAAAAACCGCCGCCGCAAACGCCAAGTTGATTTATTGCCCGAAGTTATCAGCGCCTTACAATCACAAATCAACCAAGTCAAAGACAATCCCAAAAATACAATCGCTATCACAGACCGCGACAACAAAAAAATCAAATCACAATCTTTAACTTGGCTTTGGTATGATGAGATCAGCCATTTTACATATAGCCAGTTATCAAGACGATGGACTGCCCATCTTGACTCCTGTGGGGTTAGATACCGACCTGTCAATAATGGCAGGCACACCTATGCAAGCCAAGTGCTATCGACAGGTGCAGTAACAGCAGAATGGTGTGATTTGATACTTTATTTTAGACTTGGAAGGGTTGGAAAAAAGTGGGAAGAAATGGGAAGATGTTGGATATGATGGGATGGATTTGGTTTTTTTAAATGTAGTGGTAGTAAGGCATTGAGCAGTGGGTAATTGAATATCTGATAAGAAAATTTTTGAAAAAAAGAGCCTCATCGTGTGATGGGGCTTTTTATATTTTATTTTAGACTAAATGTGGATAATTTTTTTTAGGGCGGTTTTTTTAGAAGTTATTTTAGACTAATTTAATGTAGTTTTACTGGTAGAAGGGTGGCTTGGACGAGTTGAACCAAGTCAGATGTCGATGGCGCGGTTAGGATGATGCGTGAGCCTGTGACATGGTCGATGGTGGCGGTAAAGGCAGGCGTTGAATGGGCAGCTAAGTACCCAGCAAGTTCACGTTTTATACCGTCTGGCGTCGATTTTCCATTGTCGGAAATAACGTGTAGTGGGTTGGGTTGTGCTGACATTTTAACGCTCCTTTGTTGTGTGATGGAGTGTTATGGTAGCAGATTCTAACGCTAAAAAGAGGATTGAAAACACGGTAGTAACACGGTAAACGTCAATATATGACGCTGTAATTAACTCCATATTTTTGCAAAGAATTAGGCAGCACGGACAAAAATAATATGTATATATTTCAATGATTTGCAAAACTAAGCAAAAATGATTTTTGCGAAATTGTTTTGCTTTAATGAACGTTAGAATGTTTTTTATTAACTTCTAACGTTAAGCGATTTTTAAAGTATCTTTGAGAGCTTGTTTTTGGTCATCGTCTAGCTCTGGCATGATGGCAAGCAGGTGGCAGACTTTGATAACGAGTTCTGCTTTATGCTCTGCGGTCATGGTGCGATTGGTTTCCTCTAGGAATTCATCGACAAAGATGAGAGCTTCCATAAGTCTGCCCATGCTAATGTTCTGTATAGCTTGCTGGTGGTCATTGTATTCCGGTGGCAGGTCTAGGGTAATAGTAGGAACTTGTGGGTTGCCCTGCCCTGTCTTAAGCCAATGAGCATTGACGCCTATCAATTCTGCCCATTTATCAAGCGTTTTATCTAGGGGCTTTGCCTTTCTTTCATAGGCACTTTGGAATGAGCCTTTTGGAATATCATGTCTAACTGCCCAACTATACGGGCGTTCATCTCCAATAAGGGTATTCATCCTTTCCCAAAACTCTAAGCCCAACTGTTCTTTATTCTTTTTCATACCAATTTAAATACCTTTATTATTTTTTGCTTAGATTTGCTTAGACTAAGCAAAAGCAACCAAAAATATTTTTAATCTAAGCAAAAATAATTATCTTTTAAAATCATATACATAAATAGAATAGTATTTATTTTTCAATTTAGTAAGCAAAAAAGTATTTACACATACTTTTTTGCTTACTATAATGTTAGAAACAAGGTTAATTAATTCTAACATTACCCTATTTTAAAAAATCAGCCGAAGCTGATTTAAGGTTTTTACAATGGCTTTATTTGATGATTATCCATTATTAAAAGGCTTAACTAAAAAGCCAGATGGTAGCTATCATCCTGCTGATATCAAGGCATTGATTGAGAAACAAGGCTCTACACTTGAGCAAATTTCGCTGAATGCTGGTCTTGGTCGCTCTGCTGTTAGCGTAGCTTTTAAAAAACCATATACCAAAGGCGAAATTGCGTTGGCTACTTTTTTAAATATTCCCGTACAGTATATTTTTCCTACTCGTTGGGATGTTAAAGGCAACCGTGTGCGTCCACGTTATGCAGCTAAATATACCACAGTCGCCGAGTTGATGTCATGAAAAAGTATTTAACTTTACAAGAAATACTGGCTTTGAATATTCCAGACTTTCCAAACTCAAGGCAAGCTTTAGATTATAAAGCTAAGAAAGAAGATTGGGAATATATTGAAGTTAAAGGAAATGTTGGTAAAGGTGGTGTTTCTAAGGCTTATCGATTGCCAACTGAATATATAGAAGTAGCTAAAAGTATTCAAATTAAGCAAATGGCGGACAGCGTTGAGCTTCCTGCGACCATTGAAAATAAACCCGTCGCCACTGTGGAAGCCCTCAACCCTACCCTATTGGCAGACTGGCAGCGTGATTGCGGTACCGCTCGCCTTGCTATCGTGCGCCATGTCTTAGATATGGCTGACCTACTGGGCAAAACCAAAGCCGTCGAAAAATTCGCCACGGATAGCAAAAACGGTCAGCTAACCGCGACCCTTGCTGACACCGTGCGCCGTGCCAATGCGAAAGCCGGTAAAGATGGCAATGCCAAAGTAAGCCGTGCCACGCTATTTAACTGGCTAAAACTCGCTGAAAATGCAGGTGATAACAGTCTAGTAGCTGTACTTGCCCCTAAACACCGTGATGTAACCATGCCAGTGTGGGGTGCGACCTTGCTCAAGCTATGGGGGCAGCCGACTAAGCCTAGCCTATCGATGGTCATGCGTGAATTGGTAAATGTGATGGGCGGTGAAAATGTGCCTAGCTATGCTCAAGCCAGTTATTTTTTGCGTACTCATGTGGGCAATGTCGAATTGGAACGTGGACGCATGGGGGCGCGTGAGCTTAAAAATATCCAGCCGTTTATTCGCCGTGATACGTCTGAGCTGTTCCCCACTGACGTGTATACCGCCGATGGTCATACTTTTGATGCCGAAGTGGCTCATCCCATATCGGGTCGACCATTTCGCCCAGAGATTACCGCCATCATTGATGTGGCAAGCCGTAAATTGGTCGGATTTAGTATTGATTTAGCTGAAAGTGGCTTAGCAGTACTGGATGCGATTCGGACGGCTGTGTGTACCAATGGGGTAATGGCGCTGTTTTACGTGGATAACGGCTCGGGGTACAAAAACGCCATGATGAGCCGTGATGGTAGTGGCTTGATGGATAGACTTGGCTCAACCTTGACCCATTCCCTACCCTATAACAGTCAAGCTAAAGGCGTGGTGGAACGCTCGCACCAGTCAATATGGATACAGGCAGCGAAGCGGTTGCCAACCTATATCGGCGTGGACATGGATAAGGAAGCCCGCCAAAAAGTGTTTAAGAAAACGCGTAAAGATATCGCTACGTTTGGCGAATCTAAGCTGCTACTTGCTTGGGATGATTTTATGACCCTATGCCATGACGAGATGCAGCGATATAACAACCGTCCACACCATGCGCATCCAAGACGCCATAACAAGTTGACAGGTCGCAAGGAGCATTTGACACCGCAACAAGTATGGGATGAAAAATTGACAATGATGGTCAATCTAGGCAAGCCACTGGTACAGGTGCATGAGGCGGATGTGGTCGATTTATTTCGTCCATATATTGAGCGCAAGGTACTGCGCGGTGAAATCAAGATGTTTAACCATGTGTACTTTAGCCGTGAGCTTGAGCAGTACCACGGTGAAACAGTACATGTCGGTTATGACATTCATGACGCCAGCCAAGTGTGGGTGCGTGATGTGAGTGGTCGACTGCTCGCTGTAGCGAAATTTGAAGCCAATACGCGGGCTTACTTTGCTCAACCTGTCATCGAACAGGCGCATGAGAAACGGGCATTGGGTCAGCTTAAACGCAATGATGTCAAGCGCAATGAAATTCTTGAAACGATGTCGCCAAGCCGTGTGCTTGAGCATATCGATACCATGCGACTACCTCAAGAGCAGATTGATAAGGCGTTTGCAACCTTGAATAAAACTATCGAAGCTGAAGCGCTGGAGGTTATCTCAATGCCAATGCCAATGATGACCAGTGCCGTCAATGATGTGCCAGATATGAAAATCATGACAGAAACGGATGATGACAGGTTTGAGCGGTGGCTTGCGTTAGATAAACGCAAAACGGCTGGTGAAACGTTGGATTCTAACGATTTTGATTTTCATGAGTTATTCGCTTTGTCAAAAACTTGGCGAATTAAGATGGCGCAACATGAAGCGCACTTAGAGCAACTTGAACGAGAGGAGGAAATAGCAAAACGCCTATCGAAATAGGCGTAATGATGGAAATAACATTTAAATGTTAGTTGCAATCTAACATCGAAATCACATAGGAATTTTTATTATGAAAGAAAATGCAAAAAATGTCAATTCTGCTCCCCAGACGCATGTGCAAGCGGTGGGTGGGATTGCCCAAGTGACCAATGTAGCAGTACTGCATGATGCCATCGCTCGCACCACTGACCGTCATCATAACTTGCCCGGTATCTGTGTGTTTTATGCGCCTAGTGGCTTTGGCAAGTCAGTGGCAGCGAGTTTTGTGGCGACACATACCCGTGCCTACTATGTGCAAGCATCAAGTATCGATACCAAGAAATCATTTCTTGAAAAAGTACTGCGTGAGATGAACATTGCGCCTGTGGGTACCGCGACTGGGATGCTACAGCTAATCGCCGATGAGTTGGCAAAAAGTGGTAAGCCGCTCATCGTAGATGAGTTTGACCACCTAGCTACTGCCTCTGGGAAAGTTGAGATGATTCGGGATATTTATGAGTCTAGTCAAGGCACAATCATCATCATTGGTGAAGAAATGCTACCACGTAAGCTTGAGCGCTGGGAGCGATTCCACGGGCGCGTCTTGAATTGGGTGCAAGCGCAACCTGCTAGCGTGGCGGACGCGGTGCTACTGGCACAAGTGTATAGCCCAAAAGTGGCGATTGATGAAAATGTGCTGGCTGAACTTGTTGGCGCAGTGCGCGGCTCGACTCGCCGTGTGTGTACCAATCTTGAGATGCTAGCGCAACGTGCCTTAGAAAATGGGCAACGTAGCGTGGTGATGGAAGATTTGCGTCGTCTATTGCCCAATGGCTTTATCACTGGCGAGTCGCCAAAACCACGGTCATTTTAGGAGGTAGTTATGTGTTGTTGCTGTACTAAAAACGATACTGAGCTGACTCCAAGCGTTGGAGTAGCTATGTTGGAGCAAAATCAAACCATCAAAAAATCACGTTCATCTCGTCGTGATATCAAACAACAATGGCAGCGTAATCCTGCATTTGACTTCAAGCCATCTGCACCCGTCCGCAACATGCGTGAACAAGTGTGGGATTTGCTGCGCACAGGTAAAGAGCTAAGTGTGCAAGATGTGGCGCTGACGCTGCCTTTCACCATCAAGCAAATCGAATATCTCATCAATGGCTGGGTAGCCACGGGTTATGTACAAAAAAACAAAGGGATTTGGAAAAAATCCATACCGACCTTTGTTCTGATTAAAGATATCGGTCAAGAGCCACCGCGTGTAAACCGACATGGTGAATATGTACCACAGCAGCTCAATGAAGCGGCTTGGCGCGCCATGCGCATTCAAAAGACATTTAACGCTCGTCAAATCAACGCCGTCATTGGACGCGCTGATCAGCTTGGGGCAATTGTCACTTATCTGCGTCTATTGATGATTGCTGGTTATCTACAACCTGTGAGTGTGAATGCTAATGAGTTTACAACCTACCGACTAGTCGAAGATACAGGGGCTAAACCACCGCAAATCCTGCGGGGTAAAAAAGTATTTGACCAAAATCTAGGCATCATCGTGTATGACCCAAAACCACAAAATCAAAAGGAAACTGACCGTGACTAATACGTTAACTCCAAATACCACCCCAAGAATGGCTCAGTGGGTGGGCGACACGAAAAGAATTGATGACAAGCCCTTAAAACCTTGTGCCATCTACCCAGTGCCAACCGATGAAGATAGTGAATTTCCACACCTGCAAGCACCCAAAAAACGTGTGCCGAAGGATGGTAAGTCGATTGATGACTGGCTACGCAAACAGCGTATGACTAACGAGTCTTTATACCGCAATCAAGAAGTGCTTGATAGCGACATCATGAAGCTTGAATTTCAGATGCGTCATGTGATGAATCGTTTGCGCTGGCTTGAAGTTGTGGTGGTTTGCTTGGTGATTAGCTGTGGGGGACTGTTGGTATGTGTGCTTTAAGAATCAGCCCTGTCACTGTCGATAACTGGATGGAAGCGGTCAAAGAAGAAGCGGAGCAAGATGGCTGTAGCCTGACGCTCATTGCTGAAAAAATCGGCTATGCCCGCCCTAGTCTGTCACTGGCTATCAGTGGCAACTATGTGGGCAAGACTGACAAAATCCGTGATGCGTACATTGAGTACCGCAAGCAAGTGCTATGCCCATACGTTGGGGAAACAGTGAGCCGTCAATATTGTATCGACCATGCAAACGGGGATGCGCCAACGCATCACCCTGCTAAGCTGCGGCACTGGCAAGCGTGTCAGAAATGTGATTACTGTCCAAAAGCTAGTTGTCCGAAGGGGGATAGATGAAAACTAAATGCCCAAACTGTGGTGCGACCCACTCGCTTGACAGCCTTGTCATGGCTAACAAAGGCGGGGATGCGTTTTTGCAAGCGTTTGATGTGCCACCAGAACTAAAAACGCCCATTATCCAGTATCTTGGACTGTTCCGCTCGGTGGGTCGTGACTTGAGTTTTGACCGTGTTGCCAAGCTATTGGCTGAGCTAAACCCAGTAGTAAAAGCTGGAAAAGTAACATTTGATCGTCACACGTTTGATACCCCAATCCCTGCGTGGGTGTGGGCAATTGAGCAAGCTATTAAAGCCCGTGATGAAGGTCGCTTGAGCTTACCGCTGAAAAACCATAACTGGCTGTATGCCGTGATGCGGCAGTTTGATCCACGCAAAGATGCGCCTGCTAAAACCACCAATGCCAGTGCAGCGCATGGCGAGACAGTGGCATTTAATGGGGTGAAAAAGCCTGTATTTGCTGGGCGTACCCAGCAAGAAACTTGGGATATCGTAAACCAAGCACGAGACCCGGGGGAGTCCCTAGATGAAACCTATGAACGTATCAAATCCAACTACTAACAAGGAGCAGCCAAATGGCTAAAAAAGTAAAAATCAAAGCAGTCGCCACTATCATCGCGTGTCAAAGCCTTGAGCAAGTACAAGACTTTATTCGTCATATCGGCGACAAAAATCGTGAGGTACTGCGACTGCAAACCAAGATGAATGACGAAGTGGCAGCCATTACCAACGGCTACACGGAATCTATCAATGGGCTAAAGCAAGAAATTGAGCAGATGACAGGGGCGGTGGAAATTTGGTGCGCTGCCAATCGTACCAAAATCCTAGAAAAAGGACTGAAAACGGCAAACCTAATCACGGGTGAAGTCTCTTGGCGATTTAGCCCACCGAGTGTGAGCCTGCGTAAGATTGAAGATGTATTGGCAAGTTTCAAAGAAAAGGGTTTGACCCAGTTTATCCGCGTCAAAGAAGAGGTGAATAAAGAAGCTATTTTGGCTGACCCACTAGCAGTAAAGGATGTGGCAGGTGTGACTATCAAAAGCGGTCAAGAGTTTTTTGAAATTAAACCGTTTGAAGTTGACGTTAAATAATTAAAACCCGACGGCTTGGCGGCTTCCAAGTCACTTACTAAACCCAAAAAGGAAAATATCATGAATAAATCTGAACTTATCGCCCGTATCGCTGATGATACAGGTCTAGCTAAAGCCAAAGTCACTGAAGTGGTGGACTTGATTGGTAAGGTAATAACCGAAGAGCTTAAACATGGTGATGGTCTATCAATCGTTGGTTTTGGCACATTCAAAGTCACCGAACGTAAGGCAAAGAAAGGGCGCAACCCTGCTACAGGCGAAGCCATCCAAATACCTGCCAAAAAAGCCCCAATTTTCAAGGCAGGTAAAGCGTTAAAAGATGCTGTGAACTAATCACAATCTACCGCTAACCAAAGGCGTGTTGCGTTGGTGACACGCCTTTTTTGTAACAAAAATAAGGAAAAGTTATGGGTAATGATAGAGATAGTATTTTACGAAAAATAAAACACTGCCTAGGTCTGAGCAAATCATCCAATGAGAATGAAGCAGCAACGGCATTGCGTCAGGCTCATGCCATGATGCAAAAACATAGTATTAGTTTGGATGATGTTGAATTAGCCGATATAAAAGAGTCAAAGGCTGATACTTCAGCAAGTCGAAAACCTGTCCAATACCAAGTAAATCTAGCTTACTTGATTGCTCATATTTTTGGCTGTGATTTTTATATTCAAAGTAAGTCGGATGGATTCTATTGGGATAAAGTTAAGTATGAAAATAGCTGGGTATTTGTTGGTTTAGATATGTATGCGGAAATTGCTAGTTATGCTTTTGATGTACTCAATCGTCAGCTTAAAACCGCCCGACGTGAATATATCAAGACCAAGCTCAATCGTGTTCGACTGGCAAAAAATAAATACGCTCGAGCGGATGAATTTTGTCTTGGATGGGTAGATAGTGTGGAAAAGATTATTAGAAATCTTGCACCACCTAGCGTGAACAAGGATTTGATTAAGCAAAAAATGAAATCTAAAAACCTAGCCACTGGCAAAGCCTTGGATAGGGTTAGTAACTCAAAAGCTACTGCATCGGTGAATGATTACTTGAATGGTCACATGGAAGGCAAAAATGCACAACTGCACAATGCGATGAATGGATCACATCACACTGGACTATTGGAGAATTAATCATGGCAGCCAAACCCAAAACCAAAGCCCAAATTGAACGAGGCAAGCTCATCAAGTTGATTCATGTCGCCAAAAATGAGCTGGCACTCGATGACAGTACTTATCGTGAAGTACTGCAAAACACTGTGGGCAAAACATCGTCTAAAGACTGCACCATGCCAGAACTACGCAAAATACTCGACACGCTAAAATCCAAAGGTTTCACCGTTACACCCAAAGAGCCACAGCCTGATGTCGTCAACCACAATCAGCCAATGCTGGATAAAATTGGTGCATTACTTGCTGATGGCGGCTACCCTTGGGCGTATGCCAAAGGTATGGCAAAAAAGATGTATAACAAAGAAGATTTGCGCTTCTGCAATGGTGATGAATTGCGTGGTATTGTTGCTGCTTTAGAGTATAATAAAAAACGTAAAACTTAAAAAACTGAGTAATTCTAACGGTTTATCTTACAAAATTAAGAGGCATCTATGTCAGTCACCACCACCTATGAAAACATTGCTATGATAGTCGGGATTGAGGCGGCTCAAATAATCGTGTCTGAGTTTGGTGGTACTGAACTTTATATTCCCCATGTCGACAACCTAAAAAATGACCATAAACTGATTGGGTCACTGGGCATCGATACGGCAAAACGTCTATGTCGCTATTGGCATGGTCAAGTACTCAATGTACCCCTCAACAAAAAAGCAGAAATAGTCAAACGCAATCAGCAAATCATTGCCTTGGCAAAATCTGGTGAATGTCCCAATCGCCTTGCAACTAAGTTTGCCCTGCATGTGAGAACCATCCGCAAAATCATCGAAAAAGATATTAGAGATAGAGCTAATGCGGTCTATGCTAGAAGTCAGTTTAGGCTGTTTGATTAACTAATCATCGCCATCAAAACCGTTAGAAGTGAATCCGTCTAACGGTTTTTTTATGCCTAAAATTTGGCAATCAGAAAATCGGAACTGTGCCACGTATTGCTAAGTATTGATTGTGCCTATGATGCTATCAACCGCATACGAGGGCTTAAGAGATGACTGAAAAAGAATTTTTTGACTGGCTACGTGCCATGCAAAACGACAAAAAACTATCACAAAATGAAGTAGATGTCGCAAATGAACTGCTCAAAACCATGTCGGCTGACCACCTTAAACAATGGCTGATGGAAATTAATAACTGGCAAGACAGTATGTCATTATCCGCCAGTGGCACAAGCCTTATTAAGCAATTTGAAGCCTACCGTGCAAGTCCTTACCGTGATAGTAAAGGCGTATGGACAATCGGGTATGGTAATACTTACTACCCTAATGGTCGCTCGGTTACTTCTCGTGATGCACCGATTAGTGAGCCACAAGCAGCAGAGCTTAAGCAGTACGTGACTAATCGTGACTTTGTCCCTGCGGTTAATCTTATGCTACGGGGCGAAATCGCTCAAGGGAAAATATCACAAAATATGTTTGATGCTCTAGTAAGCCTTGCTTATAACATCGGTACAGGCGCACTGGCAAAATCAAGTGTGATTAAACATCTCAAAAATGGTGATAAACAAGCCGCCGCTGATGCGTTTTTGGCTTATAAATATTCGGGTGGTAAGTTTTTATCAGGCTTGCTGAATCGTCGTCAAAAAGAACGCCAATTGTTTTTGGCATAGGATAGGCAATGGCAGATATTACCAAACCAATTGACGAAGAACCTAAAGTTGTCCTAGTCCAACCAGTCAAACATTGGTGGGAGTCAAAAGTAATCTGGTTTAACGCTTTTGTCATCCTTGCAAGCTTGATTACTAGTGCCACCCCTGTGGTAGGCGTAATCAATGCAGTACTACGCTTTAACACATCAAGAGGCATCATCAAATCAGATACCAAGGTCGTTGATAATGACTGACTTGATAGACCGAGCCAATAGTAATGCACAAGCATGGCTAGATGAACAAATCGCAAAAAATCATCATGCAGCCACAGATAATACCGAGTGTATTGACTGTGGGGTACCAATCGGACAACAACGCAAACAAGCTGTGCCTTGGGCAGTACGCTGTATCAGATGTCAAACCGCCCAAGAGCAAAAGGGATAAGGGCAGATGATGACACTGGAACTTGAAGGCTACCAAGCGATTATGCTTGCCATTACCATTGGTGGGTCAATCTTTGGGGCAGGTAAAGCATTTTTTGGACGTATTGAAACCTCACTAAAAGATCGTGATGATGGTCTGAAGGCTGAAATCGCCAAGGTTAATGACAATGTGAGCAAAGAATCGGAAGCCATCCGCCAGCTTGACCGTGAAATCTTAAAACTAAAAGCTGAGTTGCCCCGCGAATATGTTGCCAAAGAAGATTTTATTCGTTCATTTACGGTTGTTGAAGCCAAGATTGATGCCGTACAGACAACCTTAACCCAATTTGCTAAAGAGAAATAACATGAGTGTAGATTTGCTGAAAACTCGGCGTGCAGGTATGCGTTGGCATTTAATTAACGCCCTTGATAAAGCCCGTCCTATCGGAGCTTTGGATACTTTGCTGCTTGATGTGATGCGTGAAATTTATCCTGACGCCACCGCTAATGAGCTACATACTCAGATGGGTTATTTGGAGCAAAAAGGCATGATTGAGGTGCAACGTCAACCCTCTGGTCATTGGCATGGCTGCCTGACGGCTGATGGTGTCGATGTGGTCGAATATACCAGTGATTGCCCAAGCGGTATCGCTCGTCCTGCTAAGTATTGGGTGGGCTAAATCATGGAAATGCTTGGTGTGGGTGTATTGCTTGGCGGCATTGTTGGCTTTGTGATTGGTTATGTGACTGCTGTAGCCTTGTGGCGATAGGGGGTAAACATGGGACGTGAAAGCGCGATTGATAGATTGCCACCAGATATCAAGAAACTGTTAGATGATAAGCTGTTTGATAATGGCTTTAATGGCTATGTTGACCTTGAAACATGGCTACGTGAGCAAGGTTATGAGATTAGCAAGTCATCAATTCATCGCTATGGACAAAAGGTAGAGCGCAAATTAGCGGCTGTCCAAGCGTCAACACAAGCGGCAATGATGATAGCCGAGCAAGCACCTGATGACGCGGATGTGCGTAGTCAGGCGGTGTTGTCGTTGGTACAGACTGAACTGTTTAACGCGCTCGTTGATTTTCAATCCGTGGTTGAAGATGATGAAAACGCCATGAGTCCTGCTGACCGTATCAAGCTGTTTGGTCAAGCAGGTAAAGGCATTGCCAATGTCACCACGGCATCCGTCAATCAGAAAAAATGGCAGGTTGAAGTACGTGACAAGGCGCAAAAGGCAGCAGATGCGGTAGAAAATATCGTGTCAAAAGGTGGATTATCGGGTGATACCGTCCAGATGATTAGAAAAGAGATTTTGGGGATTGCAGAATAATGCCAAGTAAAAATCCACCACTACTAGATAGCACCGCCAGTATCGTTGCGCCTGCGGTGCTATTGCCGTATCAGCAGGCATGGGTGGCGGATAAAAGCCAGCTTAAAGTCGCTGAGAAGTCTCGTCGTATTGGTCTGACGTGGGCAGAGGCTGCCGATGATGTGCTAATCGCTGCCAGTGATAAAAAAAGTGGTGGGCAAAACGTCTATTATGTCGGCTATAACCAAGACATGACAATGGAGTTCATCGAAGCGTGTGCGATGTGGGCACGCTCGTTTGATTATGTGGCAAGCGAAATCGAAGAAGGATTGTGGGAAGATGAAGACAAGCAAATTAAAACCTTTACCATTCGCTTTCCTAATTCAAAGCACCGTATCACTGCCCTATCTAGTCGCCCATCTAACTTGCGTGGTAAGCAAGGCGTGGTGGTCATCGATGAGGCAGCATTCCATGAAGACCTTGCTGGCTTAATCAAGGCGGCACTGGCACTACTGATTTGGGGTGGTAAAGTCCGTATTATCTCAACGCACAATGGTGATGAGAATTTATTTAACGAACTTATCAATGAGATTCGTAGTGGCAAGCGCAAAGGCTCGGTGTTTCGCTGCGACTTTCATGAAGCTGTCAAAGATGGGCTGTACAAGCGCGTTTGTCTGCGGCGTGGTATCGAGTACGATGCGGATGAGGAAACCAAGTGGGTCAAGGAAGTCTATGACTTCTATGGCGATGATGCCGACGAGGAGCTTGATGTTATCCCATCTCAAGGCTCTGGGCGTTGGCTATCCACCGCCCTACTTGAAAAATTGGCGGATGAGCAGTCGCAAGTTGTGACCTTTACTGCACCCAAAGGCTTTGATACGTGGACAGAAGAAGCACGCACTACAGAAGTAGAGACTTGGCTAAAAGCAACGGTTGAGCCGCTGCTAGTGGGCTTGCAACCGCAAGATACGCATTTTTATGGGCTAGACTTTGCCCGTAAGCGCGATGCGTCATCGATGTGGGTACAAGGTCAACGGCTGAACCTAAAGCGTTACTGTCCGTTTGTGCTGGAGATGATTAAAGTTCCGTATAATCAGCAAAAGCAAATCCTTTCCCATGTAACAGACTGTTTGCCACGTTTTGCCAAAGGCGCACATGATGCCACAGGTAACGGTGGTTATCTGGCGGAGCAGATGCAAATCAAGTGGGGTGAGCGTGTCGAGGCGGTGATGTTGTCTGAAGGGTGGTATCGAGAGCATACACCACACTTTAAAGCCAGTCTTGAAGATGGCATGATTGAAAATATGCCAGCCAACAAAGACATCCGTGATGATCACTTGCTGTTTCGTAAGGTCAAAGGGGTGGCAAAAATCCCTGAGCAGCGTACCAAGTCGGAAGATGGCAGTAACAAAAGGCATGGTGACTCAGGCATCGCGCATTTGCTATGCGATTATGCCAGTACCATGCCGATGGCAACGATGGCATGGACGCCCGTACCTACCGCAAGTGAGTTATCTGGCAAACTAAAAGATATGTTTGATGATTGGCATATGGGTGGTATGCAGGGGTTTTGTTGATCATTGATTCTGGTAAATCTGCTCTGCTGTCATGCGATAGACTACATCTTTACAGGCTTCAAAACTCTTTTCGTAATCGGTTTTGGTTAATTGAAAGTCATTTTCAGTGTCTTTAGCTCCTGTTGATAACTCACTCATTACAAATGTATAGTTTGGTAAATCAACAAAAATATTATCATCACAAATCTTGAATGCTTTAGCATTTTCACCACGTCCCGTTTCTACGGATTTTTTGAATTGTTCAATTTGTCTATCAATGTCACTAATGCCTTCAAAATCATGATTTTCGAATGCTCTTTCTGCCTCTACCCTAAATTTATTAGAGTAGCGATTTACTTTTTCAGCATCCTTTTGCATGGCGGTAATCATATTGAGTGAATATTTTTTGTTAGGTTCTGAAGGCATTGGGGATATTTGTTTTGTAACTGGTGGTAATGGTTCATCTTTACCAAATAATAAAATTTTAGGGAAAAACAACAAAGTGGCAAGGGTAAATAAAATGCTTAACATGAAGCCAATTACAAGTGACTGCTTGGCTTTGAATAAATTAGCCAACAAAATACCAATAGCTAGAGCAACAATCCATATTAAAAATAGAATAACTAACATATATCCCTCAGAATTCTAACGGCATAAATCGGAATAATGCCACATTACTGAATTAATGACAAACAAATACACTCAAGGCTAAAATCTTGAGGACTACCCTATGTCATGGTACAACCAACCCCTTAACGCCATTGCTGCTCTAAAAAACATCCCCAAACTCTTTAACAAAGACCAACTCACCCAAAGCCAAACCGAAAACCGCAGCATGACCGCATACGGTGCAGAGTTTGAACACCCTGCCATCGGACTCACCCCGCTTAAAGTCCATGCCCTACTCACTCAAGCTGAAGCGGGAAACATGAATGCCATGCTTGCCCTATTTGAAGACATGGAAGAGCGTGACTTGCACCTGCTCGCTGAGATGAGCAAGCGTAAACGCACAGTTGCCAAGCTGGACTGGTCAATCAAAGCCCCCAAAAATGCCGATGCCAATGAGCAAAAATATACCGAAGTTATCAGTGAGTTAATGGGTATTATCGAAAACTTTGAAGACATTATCACGGATAGCCTAGATGCCATCGGTAAAGGGTTTAGCTGTCATGAGCTACACTGGGTGCGTGAAGGTAACGTATGGCTAATTAATGACATGCAGTGGCACGTGCCGCAGCGGTTTATCATTGACCCATTTAATCAACGTGAGCTGCTCTTGGCGGGTAATGGCTTAGGTGATGATGAGCCGCTCTGGGAAAATGCGTGGCTGGTGCATACCCACAAAGCCAAATCGGGCTACTTGGTGCGTGGTGGACTACACCGAGCGTTGGTATGGTCGTATGTGTTTAAAAACTACAGTGTGCGTGATTTGGCAGAATTTCTTGAGATTTATGGGCTGCCGCTACGCTTGGGTACTTATCCTGCTGGGGCAACGGATGGGGAGAAATTGACCTTACTCAGGGCAGTGATGGAAATCGGACACCGTGCAGCAGGGATAATTCCACAAGGCATGATGATTGATTTTAAAGAGGCTGCTAAGGGTAGCAGTGACCCATTTATGGATATGATTAAGTGGTGTGAGATGTCGCAGTCTAAAGCCATCTTAGGTGGTACGCTGACCAGTCAAGCCGATGGCAAGTCATCAACTAATGCCCTTGGCAAAGTACATGACGAAACACGCTTAGAAATCCGTGACAGTGATGCCAAACAGCTTGCTAGTAGTATCAGTCGTGACGTGATTGGGGCATTGATGCGGATTAACTACCCGAATGTATCGCCACGTCGCTATCCGAAGTTTGTCTTTGACTTGGCAGAAACGGAAGATATTGGGGTGTATTCTGAAGCCCTGCCAAAACTGGTCGGTATTGGTATGCAAATACCTGCCCCTTGGGCGCATAAACGCCTTGGTATTCCAATGGTCAGCGGTGATGAGCCTGTGTTGTCAATGGTGCAAACCACAAACCCAACTACGCAAGCACCACTCACCGCTCAACTGCCAGCGATTGCCATGCTCAATCAAGCGACTGATACGGCTATCCCTGCCGAAACTACCGCAGAAAGCCAACGTATGGCGTTAGAAAATGGGCTTGACGCTTTGCTCTCTAACGATATGCTGGGGCAAATTGGGCAGCGTCTAACGGCTGATATGGTCGAAAAACTGCAAGGCTTTGATAGTTTTGAAGAAGCCTTGGGGTATCTATCTGACAATGTGCCAGATAATCCAGAGCTGTTAGCATCGCTTACCCAGATGATTGCTATCAGCACCGCAATGGGCATAGATGACCAATTGACTGCTAGAGGTAGCAATGGCTAAAACTGGATTTGATTTTAAATCACCGCCACAAGATGCTATCCGCTACCTTGAGCAAAAATTCCCAAAAGCCAGCTGGGCATATACTGATTTGCTGGACAATGCCCATGACCGCGCCTTTGTCGTAGCTAAGATGGTGGATGTGGATTTGGCAACCACCGTACAGCGTAGCATCATTGATGCCATGCAAGAGGGTAAGGGCTATAAGGCGTGGGCAAAGGATATTGATAAAGTACTGGCAAAATCTGGCTGGTACGATGGACAAATCAATGTGGATGCTCAAGGCAATGCCAAAAAAGTCGTCACAGGTGGACAGCATCGGCTAGAAACCATCTATCGCACCAACGTGGCAGCGGCGTATGAGGCAGGGCGACAACAAGTTATCTTTAATGACCGTGACGATGATCCGTTTGGCTATGTGATGTATTCCGCCATCATGGATAACCGCACTCGTCCTACGCATAAAGCCTTGCATGGCAAGGTCATGGAAAAATCTGACCCTGCATGGTCATCTATCAGCCCACCAAACGGCTATAACTGTCGCTGTACTATCGTGGAGCTGACACAGGGACAGATTGACCGCTACGGCTACAAAGTGAGCAAAAGTGAGGGCAAGCTATCTACCCAAGTGGTAGAACTACCCAATGGCAAGGAAGCCCAGCGGACGCTGTTTGAGCTGGATAATGGGGCGGTGTTTAAAACAGATGTGGGCTTTAATCACGCACCAAAGATACTGCCCATGCAGACGCTATTTGATAAGGCAATATTGGCAGAGCCAAAATTTGCCAGTCGTGTGGTGAGCCAAGCGCTGACACAGCCAAGTATAAAAACTCAAGTTAATCAAGAAGTAAAAACATGGGTGCAAGGCGTTGATGCCAAATATGCCAAAGGTGAGTTTCGCCATGTAGGGGTGATTCCCAGTGTATTCATTGAGGCTTTGGCAAATGAAAAAAACTTTGAACTACAAACAGCGGTAATTACCTTGCATGACCGTATTAGTCTGCATCATCTGGCTCGTGAGCATAAAACCCATAGCCAAGGCTGGGTAGAAAATATTGTCGAGAATTTGACAGGCAAATATGCCCTGTATTGGGATAACAAAAAAAATTATCCTGTGTTCATCTTTGATGTGCCAAACTCAAAATATCGGTTAGTCATGCGCTTGAATGAAAACATCAAAGGTCACAATGTCTTTAATGAAAAACAGAAATTTACAGGCAATGTGATACGGACAATCACGGTAGATACGATAGAGAATATCGAAAATGGCAGTCATTACGCGTTAATGACGACAAATTAGGTGGCATTGGGTGGGACTCGAACCGCACATTACACGGATAAGACAAGCTTAACCGAGCTCCTTCCTATTGAGTACACAATGCCATAGTTGCATTGTATGGCTTATTATTAACAAAATCAAGGCATGATATGACCATCAATCTTGACACCAGCGAACTTGAGCGAGTATTACACAATGCCGCCAATCACCTGACCCATACTGCCCCACTGATGGAAGACATTAGCCGTGCGCTACTATCTGAAACCATGATGAATTTCCAGCTTGGGGGGCGTCCTGCATGGGCTGGGTTGTCGCCTTTAACCATTGCTAGACGTCGTGGCGGTGCAGGTGCGATATTACAAGATAGTGGCGAACTCAAACGCAGTATCAAAGCTACTCATAGCAATGATACTGCAACCATAGGAACAAACCTTGTGTATGCCCCAACCCATCAATTTGGGGCTAAGATGGGTCAATATGGGCATACTGCTAAATCCCCCATACCGTGGGGGAATATCCCTGCGCGTCCTTTTATCCCAATAGATAAAAATGGTGATATCAGCTATGACGGATTTTTGGCAGTGCGTGAGGTGGTCAATGGTTATTTGGCAGGTAGCTTTGGCTAACGCTATCAAATATCCATTTAAACCCCGTTAGGCATACGTTAGATTTTATTCTAATAGCGCGGTTATGTCTTTGTACCGCAGATGTAAAAAAACGCCTAAAAAGGCGTTATACAGTGAAATAGGTTTTTAGTTATTTTTTTAATGAGTTGTCATTGTCTAATTGGTCGATATGCTGACCGATTAATTTTATCATAAGTGCATTAAACGACCCATCGAATTTTTTGTTTTCGACGAAGTCTGCTTCCTTTGGGTGGGTATCTGGGTTGATCACCACCTCCTTTTTTATTGTCTTCTTGCGATAGTTGCCTGTCGCACGATGTTGCGCCTCGGTTATCGGCATACTTACCTCCTGTCATTGGTTGGCTTGGTGGGTTAATCATAGCACGTGGGCGCCCAGTGCCTTGTAAAAATCTTGGCTTCATTGTATCTGCCTGTGTTAATGACTTTGATTGGTTATCGTGATAGTTAATTAGGTCACATTCACACATAAGTGCCTCGTTGGTAGTGTTTATATACATGAATATAATTATATATACATGAATATATAATGCAATAACCATTCATCGGATTTTATCGAATACTTTTTAAAACTCGGAAACTTGCCACCTAATTTTCAGTGCTGGTTATTGTCATGATGAACCTATCTTTTCACCTAACTTGTAAGGATGGTTTATGTTTGATTGGATTAAGCAGCCTTTGCACTACACGCAAATCGCCCATAACGCTCGTAAAAATATCAAAACCAAAGCAAAGGTTAAAAGTAAATAAAGATGAAACTATCCGCCTTATCCCTTACCCTAAGCCAAACAGGTGTACCAGCCAATCATTTTTTGATTTTCCCTGAAGGTGATGCGGTCAAAGCCAAAGACGGCAGACCATTTGACGCGCCTGCTTGGATTATGAAGAAAGATAATGGCATGGCATTGGCGGCATCGCTTAATCAATCTGCCAAAGATTTGGTGATTGATTATGAACACCAAACTATCTTGTCAAAAGAAAATGGTCAGCCTGCACCTGCGGCAGGTTGGCTAAAGGCTGGTAGTTTTTTGTATGTCGATGGTGTGGGCTTGTGTAGCAATAACTATGAGTTCACTGCTAAAGCCAAAGACTACATCGACAATGGCGAATACCGCTTTAAGTCGCCTGTGGTTTTGTACAACAAAGCTGGCGTAGTGCTAGGACTACATAGTGTGGCGATTACCAATGACCCTGCATTATCTATCCTTGATGAATTAAAGCCTGCACTCCTGACCGCAGCTATCACCATTCCACAAACCAAACCTCAACAACAGGAAAACAGCATGAATCCATTGTTAGCTTTAATTTTAGCCAGTCTTGGCTTGGCTGAGACCACAACCGAAGAGCAAGCGATTGCCGCGCTCAATCAAAACTTTGCAGACATCAAAGGCAAAGCAACAGCAAAAGGCTTGATGCTTGATGACGGCAAACTATTGGCAAGTCTATCAGCTGAAATTGCCAAAGTGGGTGAGCCTATCCCTGCTACGTTGGAACAAAAAGAGCCTGACCCAGCCAAGTATGTACCCATTGAAGTCGTCACCGCTCTCAATGAAAAAATCGCAGAATTGCAAGGTAATCAAAAAGACCCTGCCGAAGAGCTAGTGGCTGAAGCGTTATCTAATGGTCAATTACTCCCTGCTCAAGAGTCGTGGGCAATGCTGTATGCCCAAAAAGACCTACAAGGTTTTAAAGACTATTTAAGCCGCCAACCAAAAATCGCTGCACTCACTCAAAGTCAAACCGCAGGTAAACCAGTCTCAACTGCCCCCACAACGGTTGCCTTGACTGCTGATGTCAAACTGGTAGCGGCACAATTGGGTGTTGATGCCAAAGACCTAGCAAGTTCAATGGCGTAAACCGTCATCCCCTCTCATAACTTTTTAAGGAAAAATCATGAAACAGACCCCTTACCGTGACGGTATTCGCATCCCCATGTTGGTGGCTGCTGCTGTCGCTATCACTGAAAGTCAAATGGTGGCTACCAATGATGCGGGCTTTGCTGTCCCTGCCCATGATGCGACTGCCAAACTGTTTTTTGGTCGTGCTGAGCATGATGTGGATAACACTCAAGGCGCAGATGGCGCAGTATATATTGCTGTAACCCGCAATCGTCACTTTATGTTCGCCAATGATGCCGCTGCTCCGCTGACTCAAGCGGATATCGGTAAGCCTGTAGCTATCACAGGTGATGGTACAGTTGGTAAAGCCACGCAAGATAAACTCATCGCAGGTACGATGATGGGGCTGGATGGTGGCACACATGTTTGGGTAGAAGTGGGCGGTGTACCAACAAATACCTTGTCGGCTTTATGACAGAATTACTGGATATAAAAATACTGGATTAAAATTTTATATATCAACCATGAAGAGTGAAAAATATGCAACTAACTCGTGAAAATCTACAAGCCATTGCCGCTGGTCTTAACATGACCTTTAACACGGCATTCAAAGAAACCGAAACCCAATGGCAAAAACTGGCGATGAAGGTATCATCTGGCTCTGCCCAAAACACTTATGCATGGCTGGGTAAATTTCCCAAAATGCGTGAGTGGATTGGTGACAAAGTCATCCATAAACTCGAAGCCCAAGGCTATACCATCCCCAACAAATCGTATGAATCCACCGTTGAAGTACTGCGTGATGACATCGAAGATGACAATATCGGGCAATACTCAAACATGGTGCAACAAGCCACTTGGTCAGGTGCACAGCTCCCTGATGAAATGGTCGCTGCCCTACTCAACGATGGTGATACCAACCTGTGCTATGACGGTAAGCCTTTCTTTAGTTCTGATCACCCTGTGACTGTCAACGGTAAAGTTGGCAAAGCCAGTAACCTCGGTACAGCTAAATTATCTGTTGCCAGTCGTGCGGCAGCGGAAGCTAGCTATGGTAAAGCCCGTACCGCCATGCGTAGCCTAAAAGATGAAGATGGTCGTGGCTTAAAAGTACGCCCAACTGTGCTTGTCGTGCCCCCTGCTCAAGAAGACGTGGCTAAAACGCTGCTCACTGCGGACAAGTTTGATGATAACAGCATCAACATCTACAAAGGTACGGCTGAACTAGTCGTGTTAGATGACCTTGAGGATGACAAAGCTTGGTACTTACTTGACCAGCATATGCCTGTCAAACCACTTATCATCCAAGAGCGTAAAAAGCTAGTGTTTGTGCAGCAGACCGATATCAATAGCCCAGATGTATTCAGCCGTGGTGTCTATAAATTTGGTATCGAAGCGCGTTATGGTGCTGGCTACTCATTCTGGCAGTTGGCTTATAAATCAACAGGCACAGCGTAACGAGTAGCCCATGACCACTACCTACGCCACCATCGCTGCCATGATTACCCGTTTTGGGGTGCAAGACTTGACCGAAATCACGGACAACGAACCACCCTACACGGGACAAATCAATGAAATCAAACTGCAAGCAGCAATTGACAGTGCCAATGCGGAAGTAGATGCGTATCTTGCTAAGCAAATGAGCGTACCGACGGTTTTGCAATCACCTTTTGTGCAGATGATGGCGTGCGACATCGCTCGCTATCATGTGGTGCTAGGGGCGAGTCGTGTCAGTGAGCGTGACGAAAAACGCTATCAACTGGCGGTTGGCAACCTAAAACAGGTCAATGATGGCAAAATCGGTATTGGGGCAAGCACCACTGCAACCAATGCTGTAGCAGCGACTAACTTGGCACAGATGACCAATGGTCGCCCCACGGTTTTTGGTAATGGGGGTTGGTAATGGCTACGCCTATTCTCACAGCGATTGAGCAAGGTATCAAGGACACGATTAAGGCTTATTATGACGTACACGGTCATAACGTGCGTCAGATTAAATCCTATGGTGGCGACTTTGATATGCAAAATCCTGATGAGTTTGCCCAAGTCGTCAGTCAGTTCCCTGCTATTTGGGTGACATTCAAGCAAGCCAAACCCCCAGTCAAAATCACCAACCGCCGCAAGGCTCGTGAGTATGTATTTACTGTGCTTGTGGGTGCAAGCTCACAACGGGTGGAGGAGACGGCGCGGCAAGGGGCATTTGATAAAACTGGCAAAATGCTATCTGTGGGTAGTTATCAGCTTATTAGCGATGTAGAGCAAGCGTTAGAGCGTAGTCGACTGGGGCTACCAATTGAACCGCTAGATGATGGATCAATCACTACCCTATTTAATACTCGCACCCAAAACGAAACCGTCAGCGTCCTAGCGTATGACTGGATTGTGACGGCAACGACATCGAGCGCGGCAGATGATACAGATGAGCCGTGGCTAGATGTGGTGGCGATAGATTATATCTTGGATGAAGCACACGGCTATCAAGCGATAGCCCGTGATATCAACAACTTAACTTAGAAGGATAATGTGATGAGCATTGGAAAAGTCCGCACCCCAGGTACTTATACTGAGATTAATACCAACACGCAGCGCACTGGATTGGCAGGTCAAAATCATAAAATTGTGATTGTCACTGATGATGTGCAAAGTGTCGAGAATGGGTTGCCAACGGCTATCTACGATAAGACTACCGCAGATAGCAAGTTTGGTGTGGGTAGTGTTGCAGGTCGTATGATGGATGCAATGGTGCAAATCTCGCAGGGGGTCAATGTTGAAGGGTTGGGAAAGCAGTCACCCCAAATGGGGGTATAAACTGGGGATTACCCAGTCCAATAACTTGTGATATTGCATCAAGTTTTGTATCTATTGCTGTTGACCCCACATGTATAGACGCTGAAATTCTTATCGGTGCGGTCATGCAAGATGGCTCTGTGTTATCAGATACTAAAAATGCAACTGTACCACTATTTAACGTGCATACAGTAACAGCAGACTATATCAATCAGGCGTTTACAAGTAAGGGTTATAACATAAGTGTAGCTATCTTTGATGTGCCCGCACCTGAAACAGTTGATGATTCAAACTCTATCGTTTACCCACCGATGCGTGTTTTTACTTTTGAGAATTTAAATCCAAACTCAAGCTATCATTTTATGATGCGTGGAACTACAGACAAAACAGGATTTTTACCGCCTAGCACAGGCGGTAATGAGCCTAATAACACGAGTTTTATCCATGGTTTATATGACTTTACTGATGATTTGCAATCAATTAACTATCACCCAGTGATTTATGGTTGTTTAACGCCAATGAAATCTATCGTTATAGGTGGGGGGTCTAGTCAGACGTACAGTTGGGTTAATGAGCAACCTGTGTATTTTTACTATATTGATAGCAATATGGTAAGTCACAACGCTACTCATAAATATGGCATATTGACATACAGCATAGACGGTCAGGTGTTTAGAGATGCGATTGAGATGGCAACATTAGACCCATCATCAAGCAACGCAGTTATCATGCGCTTATTATCAGATCTTAATACGAATCAACCTTTGCTAAAAGATAGGCTAAATTTCTATATTGACACTCAGACAAATGATGCGACATTGACAAATAGTGGTACTGGGGGTAAGCCAAACACTGCCCAAGCCAAGCTCACTATTCTGCAAAGTGAAAATTTAGAAGTTGGACAGTGTGATTTAAGTGGTTTTATTAGTAGTGTTAAAGATTTTACCTGTTTTATTAATGTTTAAGGAGCAAGCATGACCCCAATTATCGCAACCGCCCTAGCCCCACTTGGACACAGCATCATCGCTCTGTCCTACCCCATCACCGATGAAGCGACTGCTAACGCATGGGTTGAGCATCTTGACTTTGTCAGCTCGGCGACTGAACAGCACGATGCTATTTTAATCGTACCATTTAGCGACATCGACCAAGCGACGACGTTTGCACAATTTGCCAAAGTTAAAGCCTCATATCGTGTGGTAACTGTCTGCTATCACGGTGCGACAGGCTTTGAACCAGAGATTGCCGCTGGTATCGCCGCTGCTATCTCAGCAGAGCTAGACCCTGCCGTGCCATTTAATGGCATCAAATTGCCAAATCTGCCTGTGGTCACAGCCGATAAGCGTTTGACGCGTACACGCATTGAGCAAGCGCTCAACAAGGGCGTGGCAGTAATTGGCTTGGACGCACAAGATGACCCTGCGATTGTACGCCTGATTAGCACCTACCAAGTGGATGCCAACGGCTCGCCTGATGACTTACTGTTAGATATCAATGGGGCATTAGTCCTACGTTATGTCCGTCAAGATATTCGCACAGCTGTCATGGCAAACCCGCGGCGTAAAAACACTGAGGCAACTCGTAAAGATTTACGCAGTCTGATGTTGTCACGATGTATCAAGCTTGAAACTGCTGAAATTTTGCAAAATGTCACAAATCGACAAAAAGAGTTGACTGTGGTGCAAGACCTCAATGACAAGACGCGTGCCAATGCTCGTATACCCGCTGACTGGGTACGTGGTATGCATATTGTCACTGCGACACTTGATGTTTACTAACCCATAAACTAAGGAAAAACCATGAGCGATAATCAACTGGTAGGCGCTATCGTACTGTACGTCAATGGGCGTGAGTTTGACTGCAATAGTGTTAGCCCAAAAATCATGGCAGGTCGCAAACCTGTGCCATCAATGAATAAAGAAGGACGTGTCCGCAAAAAAACCAAAACTATCAAGTCTATTGGCTTGTCGCTGGAGGTCTTTGTGGACGAAATGGACGATTTTGACTGGGAAAGCGTCGAAGATGCGCGTGTTGTGGTAGAGAGTATTGATGGTGGCAAGCGTACTACCTATATTGACTGTAGTGTCACTGATGTGTCAGAGAGCTATAAAGTCGATGGTGAGGCAACCCGTAGCCTTGAAATGTTTGCATTGAATAAGATTGAGGAATAATAATGGCATTATCACAACAAACTACCCTACCTATCGGCATTGAGATTGATGGCAAGCGTCATAAAAATGTTACTGTCACTACCTTGACGGTGGCTGATAGCTACAAGGCATTATCCAACGCCAAAGAAGACGAATACATTGGGCTTTTAGAGCTTGCCCAAATGACCACCATCGATGACTTAGGTCGCAATCCTACCTATGATGAGCTAGCAGGAGCAAGCAAGCTCGATGGCGACCATCTGGCTAATGTACGTTTTGATCTCGAAAAAAAAGAGATGGCACAAGCGAGCGAGTCAGTCTAGTCTTGGCACTCATGCGTCTGGGTGTACCGTACTTGGACGCATGGAATATGCCTATCCCATTAGCGTTAGAATTTGTTACTGTGGCAACAGAAAGACAGAAATCTAACGCTAAATCCAACCAAAATAATGCCACCATGCCTCAAGTCGATGTAGCAACATCGGAAACAGGGACAACCAAATTAATCGCTACACGTCGCAAGTCTAAGCAGGTGAAAGATGAGCAATAATAACACTGTCAATCTCAATATCCGTCTCACTGGCAATGCAGGGCGTGAACTACAACAGCTGACACAGCAACAAACCCGTGGTGTACAGCAAATCAATCAAGGTTGGCGACAAGTAAGTACCACGCAAGGTCAGTATGCCCGTGGACTCAATACGGCACGCACCAGTCAAGAGCAAATCAACCGTCTAACACAGCAAACAACTCAAAGCCTACAGGCTCAAAGGCGACAAAATGAATTAATGGTACATCTATTACGTCAAAATGCGGCTAATGCCAGACGGATGCAAGAGGCGATTAATAATATCAATCTTCGTAGAACGGTTGGCGATGCAGGAAGGCTCAATCAAAATTTAAATCAATCAATTGGCTTGCTCCAAAGAATGGGACAAATGGCGAGAAATGGTTTAAATACTGGCACTGCTATTGTCGGAGGTGTTGCTGCTGGTGCGGCTGTGGCTAATACGGCAATTAAGCCAGCTCGCAGTTATGATGAGCAAATTGCTCGTGCCAATGCTACCGCAACTGCTGGGCAAGGGTTATCAATACAACAACGTCTTGCTAATAAAGCACAGATTGACCGTATTGTCATGCAGGCATCAAGAGATGGTGGTGCGACACGAGAGCAAGTACTTGAGGCAGCAAATACACTTTTAGCCAGTGGACAGTATGATACTCGCACATTAGGGCAGATTTTACCTAACACCTCGAAGGTCGCCTTTGCTAGTGGAGCCAATGCTACTGATGCAGCAAGCGTAGCAATGCAACTACAGATGTTTGGTATTAAAGATATCAAACGTGGACAAGATATGGCGGTGCGTGGCGGCGAGTTAGGTGGTTTTGAGTATAGTGACATGGCGCAATGGTTAAGTCGTCAGTTACCGCTTGCAAAAAATGCAGGTTATGCGGGGGAAGAGGGTCTCAAACAAATCGTACTCATGAATCAGTTGGCAAGGCGTGGGGCTGGTACGGCTGATGAGGCTGGGAACAATGTGGTCAATTTACTCGCAAAGCTTAGTACCAAAGAGTTTGCTGATGCCATCGGTGATAATATCGATATTCGACAAGGGGATGCTACTAGACTAAAAGGCAAAGGTAAGAAAAAAACCGAAGTGTTTGACTGGGAGACTTATGCCCTTAGTGAACGCGCCAAAGGCGTGAACAAACTTGATGCCTTTATGAAGTTGCTTGATCGTGAAATGGCAAATAATGGCAAGTACCAAAAACTCAAATCCGATGCCCAATCTGCCAAAACACCTCAAGATGCTGCCATGAAATTTGCTGCAATGGCGGATATGTTACAGGGTACCAAAGTCGGTAATATCTTAGTTGATCGCCAAGCTTTGCAAGCCGCATTGGCTTATCGTAACGGCAGCAGTGATAAGGAACGCATTTTAAATGGCTTAAATGGTGCTGATGGTACAGTTGACGGATTGCATAAATTATTCTCTGGCGATGAATGGGCAAATTATCAAACTCGTCAAAATGAGCAAATGAATATTAACTATCAAGCCTATCTCAATGTGAATGGGGCATTGACGACATTTAATAGTCAACTTGCTGGATTTATGCAACAGCATGAAGGGCTTGCAACTGCTGCCTATAGTGCCAGTGTTGCATTGGGCGCAGTAGCAGCTGCATCAATGGCAGGTAGTTTGCTTGGTAAGCTTGGCGGTGGCGCAGCAGCTGGCGGTATCGCTGGTACGGTGGCAAGTCGTGCAGGTGGATTGATGACGGCAGGTCGAGCGGCAATTGGCGGCGTGGCTGGTTCTGCTGGTATGGTAGCAGGTGCTGGTGCAGTTGGCTATGGTATTGGTACTATCATCAACAAAACATTGGTTGAGAATAATGCTACTTTATCCGACCGAATTGGTGGCACGATACATACAATTTTAGCTAATATGGGCGTGCAAAGTAGCAAAGAAGCACTCGACCAACATTTTAATAGCTTGATTAATGAGACTCAACAAAATAGCCAGAAATACGACCAAATGATTCAAGAGCAACGCCAAACTCGCACCGCAATTCAACAACAGACAAATGCGATTCGTGCGATTGACCTGAATGTCACTATGCCATCACCTGTTATCCAGCAGATTAGCAATCCACTTAGGAACATTCCCACCGCATTTAACACTATCACCAATGCTAATCCACAAAACAATCCAAAACGTGGTACAGGTGTGTTTATCCCTTATCGGCATTAATATCGGAAACTTGCCACCTAACTATCAAACTCAAAACCTGTCAATCTAGCAACATTGGCAGGTTTTTTATTGAGATAATCATGGCGTGGAAAGACACACTCTTTGAAGCAACATTCAGACAAATACCGTTTGAATGCACGGCGATGAATGAAACACGCTCAAAGTCTGTAGCTATCATGCAGTCACCTTATAGTGACAGTGCCTTTGTCACTGATATGGGTAATGACGCACGTCGTTATTCGATAACTGCGTTTCTGGAAGGCGTAGATTATGAGATTTACCGAGATAATCTAATTATCGCCTTGGATATGCAAGGCAAAGGCGAACTGGTACACCCACTTTACGGGTCGCTTGATGTCCAAGTGCTAGACCACAGTGTCAAGCATGACGCTGATGTTGTTGATAGCTGCATGATTGACATTAATTTTGTGATTGCAGTATCAGCAAGTGACAACAAAGAGCTGTTTATCCCTACGCCTATCCCAGCGGTAGAAGAACAACCAACGGCTGTCATACTTGATAAACCAGCGGAGACGCTTGAAGTTTATCAAGAGCAGCTTGAACAAATGAGCACGTCTGAAGCCGTTGAAATAAAGCGAACAATACCTGAGAGAATTCGTGCAGAAATCAAACGTGCCAGAGAGATATTGCAAGTCAATGGTCAACAGGTCAATGATTTATTTAACCCGCCTGATTGGCTAAATGGCATTGTCAATGATACGATTGGACTCATGCACGATATACCGCTAGATGCCGATCCAATGGCAAACTGGCGCAGAGTCATCAATAAAGTCAAAAGCATTGGTGATATGTTTGGTGATACCGATATCGCGCCACTACGCTTTGTCGGTGCTGTGTTACCTGTGGCACTAGAATCTCAAACAGTGCTTGAACTTATCAAGCTAGACATGGCACAAAACGTGCTAACACCGTTAGAGCTAATAACGGCAAATAATGTCGTGCGTCAAAGTATCAATGACGCTATCACGTTGATTCGTCGAATTGACCCAGAGCCATCCGTGACAATTAATGTCCCAAAAATCATATTAGATACACGTAAGCAGGTTGCTGCCCTTAAACAAGCAGCTTACCAATGATGCTGTCAATAAAAAGCCGCCACTTATCCAATATACAGTAAAACGTAATACGACTTTAAGGCTTTTAGCTCATCGTCTCTATGCTGACCACAACCGTACTGATGAGCTACTTAAACTCAATAAAAACATTATCAACCCTGCCATCATTACCGCAGGTACTGAGTTAAATATTTATGTCAGATAATCAGCCAAGTACGACTGATAGCACAGACAGTAGCCAAACATTGCAACGTCTTGGCAATATCATCTTGACCGTCGGTGATGTCGAATGCCGCCAATGGGACGATATTACTATTGATAGTGACATTGGCATACCTGCCGATGGCTGGTCATTTGCATGGTTAGATAAAACTATCGCAAATTTGCCAGATAGCGTCAAAAGTGGTGCGGTGTGCCAGATTGATATCGAAAACAAAGAGGCACGTGAGACCATATTAGTGGGTGTTATCGATAAAATACAGCAGACTGTAAGCCGTGGGCAGATATCTGTCGTAATATCTGGTCGAGACTTAGCAGGGCAATTGCTGGATACATCTGCACCCATCGCACAGGGTCAAAACATGACGCTAGAAGAGATTATCGGGCAGTTTATCCTAGGAGGTGACTTAGGATCATTGCCTTGGAACGTCAAAACCAATGAAAACTCATTAAAAGCCAAAACGGGCGTAGAAGACGGCGAAAGCGTTTGGGATGCTATCAATAAAGCCGCTGAAGCATCTGGGCAATATGTTTGGATGTCATCGGATGGGGCTATCTGTATTGGTAATCCATTCGATGTTGAACAACCGAAAGAGCCGCCTGTTTTTATTTTAAATGAAGACAATGCTCATAATAACTGTTTAAATCTTAGCTACAGTGAGGATTTATCCAATGCTTATAGTATTGTCGAAGCCATTGGACAGGATGATAAAGGCAAGAACTTTAGGGGCGCGGCTAATGATGACAGAATGACTATCAAACGTCGCAAAATTTTGAGTGACTCTCGTGCTGAAAACCAAAGCGATGCCATGCAGTATGCGCAAAAAGCCTTGAGAGATAGTTGGCTTGATGCTTATGAATGCTCAATTTTGACCAACCATTGGGGGTGGATGTCTAAGGTATTTGCAACAGGTTGGAGGGTAAAAGTAATCAGCACTATCATGCCAAGAGCCAGCGGGGATTGGGTTATCTATGGTCGCACGCTCAAGCTCACTCGCAATGAGGGCAAAACCACCGAATTACGTCTTAAAAAATATCAAGAATGGATGCAACCTGTACAACATGTTCATTTGATTAAAGATGCTAAACCTAAGAAGTCGAAGAAGCAGACCACCATCAAATCAAAGCGGAGTAAGTCTTAATGATGAATGCGTTTAAACAAGTGCGCCAAGCCATGTATGGCTTTGTCAAACGCCGTGGCGAACCACTACAAGTTAGTGGCTTATCCGATGAGGTATTAGATGGCGTTAGATTGATGCAGCAAGTCGGTTTTGCCAGTGATTTGCCTGTTGATACACAAGTGGTGATGTTGCCTATTGGTGGACGTGCGACCAATATGGTCATTATCGCCAGTGGTGATGCCCCTGTGGCAGTCAAGGCAGGTGAAGGTGAAACGGTCATCTATGACCAGTTTGGACATGAAATTCGCCTTGGTAAAGATGGTATCAAAATGATAGGCAATGTTGATATTGATGGCAATGTCACTGCTACAGGACAAGTCAGTGATATACAAGGCTCATTGGCTGAAATGCGCCAAATCTACAATACTCATGCACACCCAAGTGATGGTGCACCACCAACTAACACGATGAGTTAACATGAAAATTAACACTGTCACCCATGATTATATCGCAAGTAGGCTGACTGCACCACCTATCAAAGACGTGGTTGAAGCGGCGTATCTAAGGCTATCTACTGAAAAAGGTAGTTATTTTACGGATAAAGATTTTGGTAGCGAGCTATATCGACTTAGACGCAGTAAAGATACACCGCAAATCCGTTTGCAAGCCGTAGCATGGGCAAAACAAGCCCTAGAACCACTCAAACCAAGATACTTTTTAGCCAATATTGATGTGAGCCAAACCTTACCAACTACTAATGGCAAAATTCAGCTGCTAGTAAAACTTGAACATCAAAGTGGGCAAATTTATACCACCACATTTACAGTCAAGGTAGCAGGATAATGTACCCAATACCCACTTTCAACCAAATACGAGCAACTATTCTCAATGAGTATCTCAATCAAACAGGACTTGCTATTCCTGACGATAGCGATGCCAGTATTCGAGCGGATGGTACAGCGGCAATAGTCGAAGGGCTATACGCACACCAAAACTACATTGTACGTCAATTATTTGTGCAAACGGCAGATGAGCCATATCTCTATATCCATGCCGACCAAATTGGTCTACCGCGTCTTGGTGGCAGTATGGCAACAGGTCAAATCCAAGCCATTGCCACCACTACAGGAGTTGAAATACCTGTGGGCAGCCGTCTCACCGATGCTAAAGGCTACTATTGGAAAACCACAAATAGCGCTATCACAACCGCAGGTAAGGCGGTCACACTACAAATTCAGGCGGATAATGTGGGCGCAAGCTACAATCGCCAAGGTAGTCTGATGTGGGTGAGTGCAATCACTGGTGTTATGCCAACTGTATCAATTACCACATTATCGGGTGGCAGTGACGGCGAAAACTTAGAACGCTGGCGTAATCGCCTATGGGAAGCAAAGAAATTAGGTAAGAGCCTATCACGCTACGAAGACCTACGCCAAGCAGTGCTAGGTGTGGCAGGTGTTGCCAATGCCTATATCTATCCACGTAGACGCGGTGTGGGTTCTGTCGATGTCGCTGTGACAGCCGTGGGGGCTAATGGCGCGACGTTGCCAAGTGATGAGTTGCTTACCCAAGCCCAATATGCCTTGCAACAGGCAGCGGTATTTTTTGAAGATATTAAAGCCTTTAAGCCTACTATTATTAGCTTAGATGTGACTGCCAAAGTGACAGGCGTAAACATTAACAATGGTGAAATCTATAACATTATTGAGCGATATTTGACCGCACTTGCCCCAGCTGAAAGCTACCGTGAGTCGGTGTTATCTGCATTGATTTTGGGCGTAACAGGGGTGACAGATGTGGTGCTCAATCCTAACCAAAACATTGACCCTACAGTAAGTATGGAGCAAGTTGGGTGGATAAGAGCAGGAACGATTAAGGTGACGCAATGATAACAACCCAAGAACAGATTGCCGATATTCTAATTGCCCACCTACCACACGGCGCTTATGATATGGCAATAGACACTTTATTGCACCAAGATATCATGGCTCATGCCAAGCCTTTTGCTGACATTTTGGCAAAAGCAGACGTGATTTTAGGCAGCACCAACCGCATACCGCTTGAGCTGTTAGCAGAGTATGAACGTGAGTATGGACTGCCTTTGGGCTGTGGGGTCGATAATACCCAACTCAATGAACAGACCCGCTTGGCAGAGCTAGAGCGCGTCATGCGTGAAGGTCATGTCCTACTTAATCGCCAAGGATTAGAGAGCTTATTTGCTCGTTATAATCAGCAAATTCTAAAAGTTAAGACATATAAACCAATGCAATCGACTGGCAAATGCACTGACCCAGTTAACACTGAAAGACTAAGGTTTAAAGCCACAGTCACTGTTAAAGCGCCGCTCACTGTTTCATTGCCTTGCTTGGAGCGGCACTATCTACCAGCTGCACTACGCATTGACCTCATTGTACAAGATTAAAGGATAACCTATGCACCGTATTGACTCTGCTACCGCCCGCCAAAACCTCAACGGGGCTGGCAAAAATGGCTTTCATGATAATGCTGATTTACCCAATCAAGACGCAACCTATCTTACCCCTGCATGGTGTAATACTGTGCAGGAAGAAGTTGCTAATGTCATCGAAGGCTTTGGCGGTGCGTTAGATAAACTAGATAATAAGCAATTATTAAATATTCTAACGGCTACCTTTGCCAAAAACACTGCTCTACAAAATGCGGTTGATGACTATATTGATAAGTTTGCACAACAAGGTAGCCGAATCCTTGCTGTGGAGAATCGAATCTACGAAGATACTAAAGTTGGTGATGTCTTTGTTACCACTACTCATTTCGATACGTCTGCTCAAGTTGCAATACATAAAGGCTATGGCACGTGGGAACGTGAGGCAGAAGGTCGTAGTATCGTGGGTTACTCAAGTGAAACGGATAGCCCAGAGTGGACTAAAACTAACGGAAATATATTTGGTGAATATGATCACCAGCTAAAAATAGATGAGATACCCAAACATGATTTTGAAATCAAATTTGTAAGTGGAACTATTGGAGGAACTGGCAGCCCTGCCACTGATAGTTCAAGTAATGCGTCACCTAATTTAAGAACCAATACTGTGGGTGGCGACAAAGCACATAATAATGTACAGCCTTCTAAAGTTTATAATGTCTGGAAGCGTATTGCTTAGTTACTCTAGTATAAATTAAAAAAACCCGCTTTTAATGGCGGGTTAAGTCTAAAATAACTTATAAAATCTAGTCTAAAATAAATTACAAATTAGTCTAAAATAAATTCGCAAATTACACACTCAGCCCATGAAAATTACCTTCGTGGGCTACACACTTCGCAAACCGTTGCTATAAGCGGTATATATGGTGGCGATGAAGAGACTTGAACTCTTGACCTCACGATTATGAGTCGTGCGCTCTAACCAGCTGAGCTACATCGCCATGTTTGGCAAATTTGCAAGATTTAGGCAGAATTTTGAAAGTATTTCTTGCCTGTCATGGGGTGCATATTATGCGTATTTAACCCTATGTCGTCAAGCATTTTGTCACATTTTTTTTCATTTTCTCAAAATTTAATTTTTTGCCTGTCGTGGCTGAGCATTGGCTATGTGTCGACCTCAAAATCACTTGAAATGACAAAAACCCGTTAACGTCACTTGAATTTTTGCATATATTTACCATAATAGTATCAATGTGCCAAAATATTATATTGGTTACTGTCATACTCCCCTAATCTCTCAACCTTATGATTTATCACAACTATAAAAACCCATAAAAGGAAGCACTCTTGAGCGATACCATCAGCAGAACGGTCGATTTATCATCTCTAAAAGCCCATCAACTCAAAACCTTACTTGGCGAATACAATAACCACATTAAGTACCTTGAACATCGTCTGTCAGTCCACATTCACCAACGCAAAACCGATTTTGTGATTTCAGGTGAGCTTGATTCAGTCGCGCGTGCTGAGCGTATCTTGGCACAGCTTGCCGATGAAGCACAAAGCAACGACGTCATCTCGCCAGAAGATTTGCACCTGCTCGTGCAAACCAGTTTTAGCCGTGAGCAAGATTTAGTGCTAGAAAATAATGCCGCTAGCGGAAATGGCAGCGAGCGCGCCGATAGCACTGAATTTACCCCGATTAGTTTGAGAACCCGTAAAGGAAAAATCATCCCCCGCGGTTACAACCAACAGCAATATGTCAAAAAAATCTTACTCTCTGATGTCTCGTTTGGCGTAGGGCCTGCAGGGACGGGTAAGACTTACTTGGCGGTGGCTTGTGCGGTGGATATGCTAGAGCGCAATGAGATTGAGCGTATTTTGCTTGTACGCCCTGCGGTAGAAGCAGGGGAAAAACTGGGATTTTTACCGGGGGATTTGACCCAAAAAATCGACCCTTATTTACGCCCACTTTATGACGCTTTATATGAAATGCTAGGGTTTGAAAAAGTGGCAAAACTGATTGAAAAACAAGTCATTGAAGTGGCTCCCCTCGCCTACATGCGCGGTCGTACCTTAAATAATTCGTTTGTGATTTTGGATGAAGCACAAAACACCACCCCTGAGCAGATGAAAATGTTCTTGACTCGTTTGGGTTTTGGCTCGCGTGCGGTCATCACGGGCGATATGTCACAGGTGGACTTACCTCGCGGCACCAAGTCAGGCTTGCGGCATTCGCTAGAAATTTTGGCGGATATTGAAGAGATTCATGTGACGCGGTTTGATAGCAAAGATGTAGTACGCCATCAATTGGTTCAAAAAATCGTGCAAGCCTACGACAAATACGATGAAGCGCAAGAAGCGATTAAAGAAGCCAAAAAGCAATCGCGCCTACTTGAACAAAGCCAAGCACAGTCACAAGCCGCAAGCTCGGCTATCGCGGTGACGGATAACAACGCTCCGGTTGATAACGCACCCATTAATATAGGTATCGCGGAGTAGCTTATGTCATCAGCTTTGCCAACCCAAATTGATTTAACAGGTGATTTAGCTGGCGCTGTACCGCAAGCGCCAATGAGTCAAGTGATAATTAGTTTTGCCGAGGACTTAATTGAACTGCCAACTTTTGGCGAACTTGAAGCCTTCTACCAACAAGACAAGATTGTCGCTATTTTGCAGCAAGCTCTGCAGTATTTTCAAACCCATCAAGACACTACCGAAATACCTAGTCAACTGGGTGAATTTATCTTTCAAAAAACCGTTGAATTAGAAATTTATGTCACGGAGCCTGTGGAAGCTCGCGCCATCAATTTGGATGCGCGTGGCAAAGACTACGCCACCAATATTTTATCCTATGCCAGTGAATTGCCTGAAGCTGTGCTAGAATTACTGCCCGCATTGCCGCTAGGTGAACTAGTGATTTGCCATGCGGTGATGGTCAGCCAAGCCGCTGAGCAAGGCAAGACAGTAGAGCAGCATCTCACCCATTTGCTGGTGCATGGGATGCTGCATTTGCTGGGTTTTGACCATGAACTTGGGCAAGCTGAGCAAGATGAGATGGAAGCGATTGAAATCGCTGTCCTTGATAAGTTATCCGTTGCCAACCCTTATGAGTAAAATTTCAATTGAGTAAATCTATCACCAAATCAGGTATTGGCATCATTTACGCGGGCGGCACTTTTGGCAGTTATGGCAAACCGCTTGCTAGCTTAGATGCCGATATTTTTTTACCTGTATTATCACAGATTTTACAGACCCATTTTGCCACCTATCCAAACCATGCACACGACCCTGTGGATTGGCGGATATTGGATAATGATGTCATTAAAGACAGTAGCCAGTTAACGCCTGCCGATTTTGCGCATTTTTATCAATTGATACTACAAGCCATTTGGCAAGGGCTTCGCCAATTTGTGGTGCTAACAGGCACGGATACGCTCAGCTACCTTGCGGCTTTTTTGGCAGAGTGTTTTGCTGGTAGTTGTATCAGTATTGTGGTGACAGGGGCGATGAAACCTTTGCTTGATAGCAATGTGTTAACCGATTACCGCATCGACCCGCAGAGCGATGCCACGCAGAATTTATTTGATGCTTGCAAACTAGCCCGTCATGGTGAGCCTGGGGTGCGGGTTTGTTTTTCTGGTGAAGATTGGCCTGCCCAAACTGTGCAAAAAATTCATAGCCATGATTTGATGGCATTTGTGGGGCACCACCGTGCTGGTTATCCCGCCAATAGCTATACCGCAAAAATCACCCAGGCTCAGCATCAACTTTGGCTAGAAGATCGGTTGAGTGAATTGCCGCAAGTCTTTGACAGCTTGTCCCATGCCAATATTGCCATACTCTATTTGACGCCCGTGGATACGCATTTGCTCGCCACTCGCTTGGGTAATTTATTGTCTGAAAAACCAGATGCCATCATTATTTTGGCATTTGGTGCAGGCAATGTGCCGTATGCCGAATCCATCAAAAACCAATTATTACAGGCGAAAAAACAAGGCTGTCTGGTTGCAGTAACCACCCAATGCGCGTATGGCGGCGTCAGCCAAGCGTATGAAGCGGGGGCATGGCTGGCTCAGTGTGAGGTTTTGATGACGGGACGATTGACCTTACCTGCCATATTTGCGCGTCTGCTATGGTTGATTGGCAATTATGATACCCCTGCTCGCCGCCGTCAGCGTTGGGCGCATTGTCTAAAAGATACCCTCACCGTCGCCTAATAACTGATTAGTTGTTATACTAGGCTTTTTTATCGTATGTTTTGGCAAAATTGGCTTTTTTATGACTGTAAATACTTATGCGATCAGCATCGAATTTATTGGTACTCGCTATCGCGGCTGGCAACGACAACAAGAAGTTGATAGTATTCAGCAGCATGTTGAAGCAGCGTTATCAAAGATAGCCAATGAACCCATAGAAGTCATCGCTGCAGGTCGTACTGATGCAGGTGTCCATGCGTCAAATATGATAGCCCATTTTCAGACCAGTGCCACGCGTCAGCCTTATAATTGGCTGCGTGCCGCAAATTCTCTATTACCTGATGATATCGCAGTGCGCTGGATACAAGTGATGCCCACTGAGTTTCATGCGCGCTTTTCTGCTATTGCTCGACGCTACCGCTATATTACCCTCAACCACCCCTTTCGACCTGCGATACTCAATCAGCAAATTACTCATGAATACGCCCCGCTTAATGTCGAACTGATGCAGCAGGCAGCGACCTATCTGGAAGGCACTCATGATTTTACCAGTTTTCGTGCCGCTTCCTGCCAATCTAATCAGCCTGTGCGCCATGTCCATTTTGCCAAATTGATTCAGCATGGTGAGCTGTTGGTACTGGATATTCAAGCCGATGGTTTTTTGCATCACATGGTGCGAAATATTATGGGTACGTTATTTGAAATTGGGCGCGGTGAACAGCCAGTCGCATGGATTGAAGCATTGTTGCTGAGCAAAAATCGGTCACTTGCGGCAGCGACGGCCTCTGCCGATGGGCTGTACTTTATCAACGCGCTTTATCCACCCCAATTTCAATCACTGTTACCAGCAACAAGGCTGTCCCCTATTTGGCTGAATTTGCCTGAATAAGGTCGCGATGCGCGCAAATCCTTTAGCTGTTTTTTTCAATTGATTGATTTAGGGCTTAAAAGTTGCGATAACACACGCATCAGCGTATAATCTGCATTTATACATTTGACTCATAGATATAGGTATTATGGCAAAAAAAGACGATGTAATTGAATTTGAAGGCGAAGTGGTCGATACTTTACCTAACACATTATTTAAAGTGCGTTTAGAAAATGGGCATGAGATTATTGCGCATATTTCTGGAAAAATGCGTAAAAACTATATTCGTATCTTAACAGGCGATAAAGTTAAAGTTGAAATGACACCTTACGACTTGTCGAAAGGACGTATTACTTACCGCGGTCGATAGTTGTTTAGCTAGATATAGTCAGTAAAAAGAGGGTGTTAACTCAATGAGTTAACACCCTCTTTTTTTTGTGACTGTTCAGGTCAATAAATTCTTACAAAAATGTGATTCTACGGTTGTCAATTGTTAAAATTTTGATTATTCTTTACCTAACCAAAGGAAGGTACTACGTCAATTCTAATTTATTGATAAGTTTTTTTTAAATTAGATGTTAGACGTGATGATTAAAATCAAACAGGGAGCTTCACATGTCATTTAAAATTTCTTCTCTTGCGCTAGCCGTTGCTACGCTTTCTACTGTTTCCATCGCAAATGCCGCCGGTCTAGACCGCTCTACCCAACCAAGCTGGGCTTTTACCGAGCAAGGTACTTTTGCCTATGTTGAGCACATTACCATCGATCCAAAAATCGAAGGTAAAGATAACGCAAAGGTTGCGACAACTGACGCAAACTTTACCGCTGGTCGCAATGTCCCTGATATGGCCGATGATTACCAGTTTTTAAATTTTGGGGCAAAAGCCGATGTCAATGATACCATCAGCGTAGGCGCATTTTTTGATCAGCCTTGGGGCGCAGATGTTGAGTTTTCTGGCGATAACAACTTTGTTGGTGCACCAACTTCTATAGTAAATGGTATCTATGCGCAGGCCGCAGCGGGATTGCAAAATGCAGGTATTGCGCTGCCTGTTACCAATGCTACAGAACTGCAAACCGCTATCTCAACTATCCAAAATCAAGTTACTGCAGGGCAAGCGCGATTAGATGCAGCAAATACCCAATTGACTCAAGCCCAAGCCGCTTTGGCTGCTAACCCTGCATTAGCGCCTGTTTTAACGCCACAAATTACTGCACTTCAACAAGGGATTGCTGCAGGTACTACCCAAGTTGCGGCTGGTACACAAGCAGTTAAGACTTTATCTACTGCACAAGCGGCTTCACAAAATTTATCTAAAGTCACAGGTGCCACCAACGTTTCTATCAGCAGCCAAAATTTCACAGGACTGTTGGGGGTAAAACTGGGTGAAAAGAAAAACATTCAAATTTATGGCGGTCCTACGATTCAGCGTTTAGAAGGTGATGTCCACTTACGTGGTAACGCTTATAAAACCGCCTCTGGCTATGATGCAAATATTACGCGTGATACGGCTTATGGCTGGATGGCTGGTATTGCTTATTTAAAACCTGAAATTGCACTCAAAGCCGCGTTAACCTATCGCTCTGAAATCGATCACGACGTCACTATGACGGAAAATCTTCCTGCACTTGGAGCAGCGGGTGCCGGCACCAATGAAATTACTATCACCACGCCAAAATCTGTTAACTTAGATTTCCAAACAGGTCTCAATCCAACAACCCTTTTAACCGCAAAAGCACGTTGGGTACCTTGGAGCGATTTTGCGATTAAACCAAAAATCTATGGTAGCGCAAGCGGTTTAAATTTAGTTTCTTATGACGATGACGCTTGGACTGCTGAAGTCGGTCTAGGTAAGAAACTATCGCCACAATTAGCTATTTCTGGCGCTGTAGGTTATGATTCAGGTGCAGGCAATCCCATCACTTCTCTAGGACCTGTGGAGGGTAACTGGAATGTGGGCTTGGGAGCAAAATACAATTTGACACCTGAATGGGCTATCTCAGGCGGCGTTAAATACTTAATGTTTGGTGATGCCAAAGCGAAACTACCCGATGGTAGCATTGTTGGCGATTTCCAAGACAATGATGGCTGGGTATACGGTGTACGTTTATCTTACCAAAAGAAATAAGCTAACTGTCAATAACATGAAAGCCAATCTGTTCATCAGGTTGGCTTTTTTATGTGTCTAGTTAATCAATGTTGATACAGTAAACCCTTCATAACTATCACATAGGTGCCACTTCAACGACATATTGTACGGTTTAATTTGCAAGATTGGTCAGTGCTATGGTGAGATTGCCAATACTTGGTACCGTGACGCCATTGGCTTTTCTTGGGTAAAGTCTGGCTTTTTGCACTTGTTGGCAAATAAATTTATCCACCTCTTGATCACCCGATGTTTGCGTGATCTTGCATCTTTCCACGCCACCTTGGGCATTGACACTGAGTTTTACTTGTAGGCTTGATAGCTGTTTTAGTGTCACAATACGGGATAAATTGGGTGGTAACTGCGTGTTAGGTCTTTTCTGCCAACTTGCATCCGCATTGCCAAAGGTGATGGGTGTTGCTGGTTTTAGTGACGAATTACTAGCTGGGACAGCGGGGATAGTTGAAATAACTGGGCTAACAGGCTGATTTGGCATTTTTTGTATTTGAGGGCGCATCGAGTCTTTAGATGATTTAGCACGCTCATCGTGAGTTATAGGTTTTAAAGCATACTCAGCATTGGTATGGCTTTGGTTGGTAGTAGCTGAATTGATAGTAGCTGATTTGGGTTGAGTAAGAGATTGGCTAGTGTTTGAACTTATGTTGCGTTCTATTTGCGCCCCTTGCTGTTGTTCATAGTGAGCGTTATTTTCACGCACGTTCAGTAATGGCTCGCTAGGAATATCTCGTGATTTTTTTGGAGGTTCAGTTTGACTGCGAATTTGACTTGCTGTAGATAATGGAGTTTTAAGTTGACTGGCTTTTTTTTGGTTAGTCGAATTATCTATCGTTGGTCTGAGTTCGATTGGCTTGTGGTTATTATCTTTTGCTAGGTCATTTACCATTTTAGCGAGTACAGGGTTTGGTGTTGATAATGGTTTTTCCTTAACATCAGCCACTTGCGTGTTATCGCTAGGATAAGGTTGTTTGGCAGGGTCTACATGATGGATAACCACAGGCGGTTGTGAATGGTATGTCTGTGAGGGGTGTTGAGGCTTCAGCTGGATAAAGCTAATTTCGAGCGGCTGTGTGGTTTGCGGTTTGATCTTTAATGGAGTTTGGTACTGAAAAAATAGATATAGCAGCAGCCCATGCGACCCGGTAACGATGCCGACCACCACTACCCTAATATATAGTTTTGACGATTTGTTATCGGATGGTGAGGTAGATAGCATAACAGGGAAATCGCTTGATGCACGCTTTAATGATTGGAGATGACGCTGCCATATTAATATAATTGTGCCATAAATCAAATAGTTAGTTTGCTATTTGATTTTGGGTCTATCACCGATTAATGAGTTTTTAGCGTTATTTTTTTAATTTGCTGCTACGGCTATTACCTTGACAGCGCTTTGAGCAATAAATGACATTCACCCAATCTTTTTCCCATTTTTTCCGCCAGGTAAATGGACGCTTGCACACTGGGCAGATTTTGCTCGGCAAATCAGATCTTTTAACGGTTTTATTAGAATTTTTCATCATACTTTAATACAAATTTACTTAATCTCTGGCCATTTAAGGCGCGTACATCTATGAGCCATTATCTATTTTAGTTTAGTTGACTTTTTATGTGGGTCATTGCACATGTTTGCAACGGGATAACTGGCTTTTACCGTTATGATGGCGCAATAAACCTGAAAAAATGTCTTGGGAAGCCAAGCCTTTGTTGACATAATAACCTAATGATAAACTGTTGTATTAGGGTAAAGATAATGAGCAGCACAATGAACTTGATGTGGTTTCGCCAAGATTTGCGCACCTTCGACAATACCGCTTTTGCGGCTTGCTGTGAGCATGCACGGCAAAACCATGCTAGCGTCATAGCCGTGGTTTATTTGACGCCCAAGCAATGGCAATCTCACCGCAAATCGCTATGGCAAATTGACTTGATACTGCGGCAAATCCGCGCACTTGAGCAGAGTTTATCTCAGTTAAATATTGGTATCATCATCAGAGTGGTGGATGATTTTGCCTTGCAGGCGACGGATGTACTTGAGCTTTGCCAGCAACTTTCTATAAGCCATTTATTTGCCAATCTGGAGTACCCGGTGAATGAAATTGCCCGCGACCAGTATATCGCCCAGCAGGCGCAGTCGTTGGGCATAGTTACCCAATGGTTTGATGATAGTCAGGTGATTGCCCCTCAGCGTATCGTCACCGACAAAGGTATGCCGTACAAAGTCTTTACCCCTTTTTACAAGCGTTGGCTTGCGATGATTGAAACTGGCGGTTTAACCTTATCGCCCACCCCTGCTGCAATGGCCATAAATACCACACAACTTGCCAAAGACAGCCGCAATACCAATACCAATACCAATGACTATATAACGATTGATGCATTTTATCGCGCTTATCTTAACCCCACCCCTGCGCTTGATAAACAACTCAATCACGTGGGTAAGTTAGCACAATTGTTATACCCTGCCGGTGAAGCGGCTCCCCAATCACGACTGGATGATTTTTTAAAAAACCATATCGCTGATTACAATACCGCGAGAGACGTGCCCGCTTTGAATGATAATTTGGGTGCGACCAGTCGTTTATCGCCCTATTTGGCAATCGGTATGCTATCACCCAGATTATGCTATCTCAAAGCCACACAAAGGCTGAACAGTCAACAAGAACTGGGAAGCGAGAAAGACATCATGCGCTGGATTAGCGAACTGGCTTGGCGCGATTTTTATTATGACGTTATGGTTAACCGTCCAGATATCGTTAAAGGCAAGGCGTTTTTGACCCCACTCGATGAATCTGTGGCTTGGCGTTATGACCTAGTCGACTTTGAAAGCTGGTATCAAGGCAAGACCGGTGTGCCACTGGTGGATGCAGCGATGCGCTGTCTCAATAGCACAGGTTTTATGCACAATCGGCTGCGTATGGTGGTGGCGATGTATCTGAGCAAAAACCTACTGATCGATTGGCGTTGGGGTGAGGCGTATTTTATGCAGCATTTGGTGGATGGTGATTTTCCCAGTAATAATGGTGGATGGCAATGGTCAGCTTCCGTCGGTACCGATGCTCAGCCTTATTTTCGGGTGATGAATCCATTTAGTCAAGCGGCAACGCATGACCCTGACGCTACCTATATTCAACACTGGGTACCCGAGCTTGCAATAGTGCCAGCTAACATTATCAACGATGAGCAAAAACTCCAAACCTACCTAACACAACATCCTCACATCGCCTATCCAAAGCTTAACACCCCAACAAAAGTCTCACGGGCGATGGCGATTGAGGCATTTAAAAAAACCAGTTGAATAAGGGATAGCGTTAGTATTAATCAATTGATCACATCAAGGGTTTGCAAAGCACACTATTTAAACGCTTGCTAAAAACCGTGTTGTTTAATTGCTGATATAAATTATGACTAAATACACTACCCACTTAATCTAGGATCATAAAAAAACCACGTTAAAGTGTTAACGTGGTTTTCTTAAAGCCTCAATGACTAATCGGGTAACGCATAGGCAACCATGTAGTCACCCATCTTGGTGCCAAACGAACCATGCCCGCCTGCCATGATGACCACATACTGTTTGCCATTAATCTCATAAGTCATTGGCGTGGCTTGTCCACCAGCCGGCAAACGTGCTTCCCAGAGTTTATCGCCATTGCTAACATTAAAGGCACGGATATAATTATCTTGCGTCGCCGCGACAAACATCACATTTCCCGCTGTCGAAATCGAACCACCCAGTCCGGGTACACCGATTTTTAATGGTGGTAACTGCATCAGTTTTGGTAAGCTATCACGGATAGTACCGATACGTTTTTTCCACACGATTTGATGCGTGGTCAAGTCCACCCCTGCCACATAGCCCCAGCCAGGTTGTTTACAAGGTAATCCGACAGGTGATAAGAAAGGTTTGATTTCCACGCCATAAGGCGCACCATACATAGGCTGGATGCCTTGTTCAGTGCCTGCGCCTTTTTCTTTTTGTGGACGGTTAGGATCTTGTGGAATCAAAGTACTAACGAAAGGTAACGCTAAAGGATTCATCACCGCGACTTGGCGATCGGGATTGACTGAAATACCACCCCATTCAAATACCCCTAAATTGCCTGGGAAAACCAAGGTACCGTTTTCTGACGGTGGCGTATAGATACCCTCATAATTGAGTGATTTAAAATACGCACGGCAATATAGCTGGTCAAACATGGTCGCGCCCCACATATCTTTATCCTGTAGCGGATTCGGTGGCGCAAGGTTTAACTCAGAAAATGGCTGGGTGGCAGAGTATTTTTCACCTTTGGTTTGGTTACCGCGTTTGACCGTTTGCGGCACGGCGCGTTCTGTCACCGGTACCACAGGTTTACCCGTACGGCGGTCAAGGACAAACACATTACCCGTTTTGGTGGTGACATAGACCACAGGCGTGGTTTTGCCCGTTTGGTCGGTCAATTCTGCAATGGTTGGCTGCGACGGTACATCCATATCCCACAAGTCGTGATGCGTGGTCTGGAAACTCCACAGCACTTTACCTGTGGTGCCATTAAGCGCGACAACCGAGTTGGCAAAACGCTCTTGTAGTCGGTCACGATTGCCGCCCCAAATATCTGGCGTACCAACACCGACAGGCACATATACGACATCGGCTTGGCTATCATACGCAAGCGGTGCCCATGCATTTGGCGAGTTGTGTACAAATTTTTGCCCAGGTGCTGGGATAGCGTTGGGGTCTTCTGCGCCTGTGTCAAACACCCACATCAGTTTACCCGTATTAACATCATAGCCACGGATAACGCCCGAAGGCTCTTTGGTAGAGAGGTTGTCAGTCACAGAGCCACCGATGACAATCGTCGTACCTGTCACTACAGGCGGTGACGTTGGGTTGTAGCCACCGGGATATGGGTATGGCATATCTTGTTGCAGATTGACTTCACCATTGGTACCAAAATCGCTACAACGTTGACCCGTATCGGCATTGACGGCGACTAAGCGACCATCATTGACCGGTAAAATAATTTTGCGCGGGCAAAGCGCCGATTGGGTTTGGCGCGCTTGCAAACTGGCAGCATTTTTACTGACATTGGCGTCATCGTGATAGGATACCCCACGGCAAGTCAAATGTTGGAAGGTTTTATCCGATTTGAGTTTCGGATCAAACCGCCATTTTTGTTTACCTGTGGCGGGGTCAAGCGCAATCAAAAACTGATGCGCGGTACAAAAATATAAGGTATTGTTGACTTTAAGCGGGGTGACTTGGTTGGTAGTTTCCCCAGAATCATTGGCGGTTTTAAAGTCGCCAGTACGAAACGTCCACGCTTCTTTAAGATTTTTGACATTGCTATCATTGATTTGGGTCAAAGGCGAATAGCGTGTACCTTCAGGTGTCCGCCCATAATCGGTCCAATCGCCAGGAGCAATGCCTGCCAGGGGTTTTGGCGTAGGCTGCGCACGGGTGATGGTACCGTTGATCTCTTGGGGGTCATTAAAAGCGGCATAACCCATCAACGCAAAAATTGATACAATGACTAAGCCTAAGCCATGTCGAACCGGGGTTAGCCAAGTATGATCAAATAACGTTGCTTTAGGCGTTGATGATGGAGTCGTCTGTTTAATTGCCTGATGAGATTTAACATAGCGGGTAATATGTGGCAACCATAGCCAAATCCCCATAAAGGTTAAAATATCCAGTCTAGGTGCGAGTGCCCAAAAATCGCTGCCCACTTCCCATAGCGACCATACTGCTGTCACAACCAATAAGGCAGCAAACAGCCAAAGCGCCAATGCAGCGCGTTTTTTAAGTAGCACCGCCGTGGCTAATATCCAAAGACCCGCTACTAAGTAGTACCACGAGCCGCCCAAACTAATGAGATAAATCCCGCCAAACAATAATACAAAGCCTATAATGGCAAAAATCGCCATTGTGATATAGGGTGGTTTTACTGTATTGATTGCTGACGAGGGTATATTTTGATGATTGCTTATTGTCATATCACCCTCCTTATTTTCCCGTGATTATAGAGCGGGCTATTCACCCTTTAATGCTACAGACTTGTAGCGTAATGTTGGTAATTGGTAAGCTAACCTTTCTGATGACTAATTACTTGTTTTATACGTACAAAATTTATTACTTTGTTGCATAAATTATTTTTTAACTATCAACTTTTATTGAATGCCCAAAAATTCTAACAAAATTAATCTTCGTCAACCTCAAAAAATAGCCAGCATCACTAGGTTTGCTTAATCTATGTTAGGGAATTTTGACATCGCTAATACCAAATCTCAGCGCTATCAATAAAAAACGATTAGACACTCTCTAGCCATTTTTTATTCAAGTGAAAACCTAAAATGAATAAAATTCATCATTTTTAAATTTTAATTCGTTTTTATTCATCTTAATTTTAGCGTATAACTGTCTTTGTACTTTTAGCAGTGACGATTTTTAGTAATCGTAGGATGCTAAAAGAAAATTTTTTGCGCGACTGTTACGGAGATTATAGACATGACTTTACCGATTGATTGTCATATCAAAACCATTGCATTTGATGAAAACTACCAACCTGCCAAAGATACTAGGCTGACTACCAACTTTGCCAATCTAGCACGGGGTGAACACCGCGAGCGAAACTTACGCAATACCCTGCAAATGATTAACCGTCGATTTAATGACTTGGCACATTGGGACAATGTGACTGGCGACCGCTATCAGGTCGAGCTTGAAATTGTATCGGCCAATCTTGAGATAGCGGGTACAGGAGATAGCTTCCCGGCTATTGAGATTTTAAAAACCGTTATCTTTGACACCCAAACCCAGCAGCGAATCGATGGCATTGTGGGTAACAGTTTTTCTTCCTATGTGCGCGATTATGACTTTAGTGTATGGCTGTTGGCGCATAACAAAAACCAGCCATCGTTTAGCGTGCCCGAGCGGTTTGGGGATTTGCATGGTAAATTGTTTGATTATGTGCTGAATTCGCCTGCCTACCGTGAGCAATTTAACAAACCCCCGGTGATTTGTCTCAGTGTGTCGACCACCAAGACTTATACCCAAACCGCCAACTGTCATCCGATTTTGGGCACTGAATATGTACAAGACGCGTATTCGCTAACGGATGAGTACTTTAGCAAAATGGGGTTATCGGTGCGTTATTTTATGCCACCAAAATCAGTAGCACCTTTTGCGTTTTATTTTAAAGGTGATTTGCTTAACGACTACACCAACCTTGAGCTTATCAGCGCGATTAGCACGATGGAAACCTTCCAAAAAATCTATCGTCCTGAGATTTATAACGCCAATACTGTGGCCGGTCAAAGTTATCAGCCCAGTTTAAATCATGAGGATTATTCACTGACCAAAATCGAGTATGACCGTGAAGAACGTAGCCAGCTAGCGATTCAACAAGGTCAATACACAGAAACCCACTTTATCAAACCCTATCAAACCTTATTACAAAACTGGTTAAATTCCCAAGTAGCTTAATAAGTCGCTTAAGCAGTTTTGCTGACGCCAAACAATCAAAGAGAAAACAATGACTACACTTTTTCCAACATCAACGGCAGGTAGCCTCCCTAAACCAAGCTGGCTTGCTGAACCTGAACAACTTTGGTCACCTTGGAAGCTGACAGACAGCGCGCTTGTCCAAGGCAAACAAGACGCGTTATTAGTATCATTGCAGCAGCAACTAGCGGCAGGCATTGATATTGTGAGTGATGGCGAGCAGACCCGCCAACATTTTGTCACCACCTTTATTGAGCATCTAGATGGGGTTGATTTTGCTAATCGCGCCACGGTAAAAATTCGCAATCGCTATGAAGCTAGTGTGCCGACTGTGGTGGGTGCGGTGTCGCGCCCGCAATCGGTATTTGCTGAGGACGCCAAGTTTTTACGTCAGCACACGGACAAACCTATCAAATGGGCGCTACCTGGACCCATGACCATGATTGATACCTTAAGTGACCAATACTATGGCAGCCGCGAAAAGCTGGCTTGGGAATTTGCCACCCTACTCAACCAAGAAGCCAAAGAACTCGAGGCGGCAGGGGTTGATATTATTCAATTTGATGAGCCTGCCTTTAATGTATTTTTTGATGAAGTTAATGATTGGGGTATTGCGGCACTCGAACGTGCTATCGAAGGGTTGAAATGTGACACTGCCGTCCATATCTGTTATGGTTATGGTATCAAAGCCAATACCGATTGGAAACAAACCTTGGGCAGTGAATGGCGACAATATGAAGCCATCTTCCCCAAACTACAACAATCGGCGATTGATATGGTGTCGCTAGAATGTCAAAATTCGCGCGTACCGATGGAACTTATCGAATTGATTCGTGGCAAAAAAGTGATGGTGGGCGCGATTGATGTGGCGACGCATCAGATAGAAACGCCTGAACAAGTGGCAGAAACGCTGCATAAAGCCTTGCAGTTTGTGGATGCCGAAAATTTGTACCCTTGTACCAATTGCGGGATGGCGCCGCTCCCCCGTCATGTGGCACAAGGCAAGTTGTTTGCCTTAGCACAAGGCGCCAAGCTCGTCCGAAATGACTATTTAGCCACACATCAATTGGACGACCTAATAATTTAAAAAGTACTTTGGAAAAAACAATGGTTGACGTTACTGATTTTAGAAATGCCATGTCGATGTTATCGGCTGCGGTCAATGTGGTCACTACCGATGGCCCTGCGGGTCGTCATGGCTTTACTGCATCGGCGGTGTGTAGTGTAACCGATACCCCACCGACCTTGCTCGTATGTATGAATACCGCCTCACGCTCGTATGAAAATTTCGTGCAAAACAAGGTATTGGCGGTGAATGTGCTTGCCGACCATCATGCACCATTATCCGCCGTTTTTGCCTCCAAACTTGAAGCGCAAGCGCGCTTTGAGCATGGCACATGGCATACCTTGATGACCCAATCACCGATTTTGGACAATGCGTTGGTGAGCTTTGATTGCCAAATCGAGCAAATCCAAGAAGTCGGCACACACGGGATTTTTATTTGTCGTATCGAAGCCATACAACAAGGCAAAGACCAGACAGGCTTGGTGTATTTTAACCGTGAATACCATGCCGTCAATAAAATTAAAGTCGAAACGCACAGCCAACCATAATGCCAAACACTGAGTCAGATTTTCTACAATCCAAGCGAATTAATGCTAAAGTAGTCACTCATATCGATAGTTAGACAATTTAGGATGAGTGATGGCGATTATTAAGTCTTTGTTGGACACGGATTTATACAAATTTACCATGCTACAAGTGGTGCTACACAAGTTTCCACAGACGCATAGCGTATATGCGTTTCGCTGTCGCAACCTTGAAGATACCGCCTATCCCCTATCAACGCTACTCGATGAAGTCAATGCCGAGCTCGATGCGCTTTGTGAACTGCGGTTTACAGCCGACGAGCTGCAATACCTTCGTGGTCTGCGCTTTATCAAAAGTGATTTTGTTGATTATCTTGAATTATTTCAACTCAAACGGCGTTTTATCAAAGCGACCCTTGATGCCGAAGGTCGGTTAGACATTCGTATTGAAGGTCCGATGATTCAGGCAATGATGTTTGAAATCTTTGTGTTGGCGATTGTCAATGAACTGTACTTTAGTCAGCTTGACCAACAATCGGCTTGGCAAGTTGGTGAACAACGGCTAAACGATAAAATCATACTGTTACAAGACTATCGTCGCCAAATGGCGGCTTATGACGTTCCGTTTTTGCTATCAGATTTTGGTACGCGTCGACGTTATAGTGTTGCTTGGCAAGAGCAAGTGATTGAGCGGTTGATGGCAGTGCCGGAAATATTTCGCGGTACGAGCAATGTGTATTTTGCCAAACAGTTCGGTATCACCCCAATTGGCACAATGGCGCATGAATTTTTACAAGCCTTTCAGGCGCTCGATGTGCGTTTGCGTAATTTCCAAAAAGCGGCACTCGAAGCTTGGGTTCAAGAATATCGGGGTGACTTAGGTATTGCGTTAACGGACGTGGTCGGGATGGACGCTTTTTTGCGCGATTTTGACTTGTATTTTGCCAAACTATTTGATGGGCTGCGTCATGACAGTGGCGACCCGTATGCATGGGGCGAAAAAGCCTACGCGCACTACCAACAACTCAAAATCAACCCAAAAACCAAAATGTTAAATTTTAGCGATGGGTTGACGTTGCAGAAGGCGTGGGCGCTGTACTTGCATTTTAACGACCGTTTTCAACTTGGGTTTGGTATCGGCACTCACTTGACCAATGATATGGGGCAAACACCGCTCAACATCGTCCTTAAACTGGTTGAATGTAACGGGCAATCGGTTGCCAAAATATCC
>Ga0316228_1000341_pt1 | contig 65041 bp, 65 predicted proteins | sample TBH18021metaG_FD_206005 | JGI IMG/M metagenome (GOLD analysis project Ga0316228, IMG submission 206005) | Freshwater microbial communities from Trout Bog Lake, Wisconsin, USA - TBH18021 | ecosystem: Environmental > Aquatic > Freshwater > Lake > Hypolimnion/Profundal zone | place: USA: Wisconsin... | reverse complement strand
GACAAGCAGGTCAACTCGATCTACATGATGAGCCACTCGGGTGCCCGTGGCTCGCCTGCCCAGATGAAGCAGCTCGCGGCGATGCGCGGCCTCATGGCCAAGCCGTCGGGCGAGATCATCGAGACCCCGATCATCTCGAACTTCAAGGAAGGCCTGGACGTTCTGGAGTACTTCAACTCCACGCACGGTGCCCGTAAGGGCCTGGCCGACACCGCCCTGAAGACCGCGAACTCCGGCTACCTGACCCGCCGCCTCGTCGACGTGGCCCAGGACGCCGTGATCCGCGAGGTGGATTGCGGCACGACCAACGGCATCAAGATGCGCGCCATCGTGGATGCCGGTCAGGTCGTGGCGACGCTCGCCACCCGCATCCTTGGCCGCGCCACGGCCGAGGATCTGGTGGCCGCGGACGGCACGGTGATCGTCAAGACCGGCGAGACCATCGAGGAGCGGCACCTGCCGGCGATCAACGCCGCCGGCATCCAGGAGGTGAAGATCCGCTCGGTGCTGGTCTGCGCCACCAAGAGCGGCGTCTGCGCCACCTGCTACGGGCGCGACCTCGCCCGCGGCACGCCCGTCAACATGGGCGAGGCCGTCGGCGTCATCGCGGCGCAGTCGATCGGCGAGCCGGGCACGCAGCTCACGATGCGCACCTTCCACATCGGTGGTGCGGCCCAGATCGCCGACTCGTCGTTCATCGAGTCGAGCTTCGAGGGCACGATCAAGATCCGCAACCGCGCGATCGCCAAGAACTCCGATGGCGATCTGATCGCCACCGGCCGCAACGTGGCGGTGGTGGTCGTCGGGTCGGACGGGGTCGAGCGGGCCGTCCACCGCCTGCAATACGGCGCCAAGCTCCGGGTCGATGAGGGTGACAAGATCAAGCGCGGGCAGCGGATCGCCGAGTGGGATCCCTACACCCGTCCGATCCTCACCGAGGTCGACGGCATCGTGGCCTACGAGGATCTGGTCGACGGCCAGTCCATGACCGAGACCACCGACGAGTCGACCGGCATCGCCAAGCGCGTCGTCGTCGATTGGCGCGGCTCGGCCCGGACCTCGGACCTGAAGCCCGCGATGGTCGTGGTCGACCGGGACGGCAAGGCGCTCAAGCTGCCCCGCGGCTCGGACGCCCGCTACTTCCTGCCGGTCGACGCCATCATCGGCTTCGATCCGGGGGCAAAGGTCAATGCCGGCGATATCCTGGCCCGCGTCTCGACCGACTCGGCCAAGACCCGCGACATCACCGGCGGTCTGCCGCGGGTGGCGGAGCTGTTCGAGGCCCGGCGCCCGAAGGACGCGGCGATCATCGCCGAGAAGTCGGGCACCATCGCGTTCGGCCGCGACTACAAGAACAAGCGTCGGCTCACGCTGACGCCGCATGACGGCTCGGAGGCGGTCGAGTACCTGATCCCGAAGGGCAAGCACATCCACCTGCAGGACGGCGACGTGGTCGAGCTCGGCGATTACATCGTCGACGGAAACCCGGCGCCGCACGACATCCTGGCGATCAAGGGCGTGGAGGAACTCGCGGCCTACCTCGTCAACGAGATCCAGGAGGTCTACCGGCTGCAGGGCGTGTCGATCAACGACAAGCACATCGAGGTGATCGTCCGTCAGATGCTGCAGAAGGTCGAAGTGACCGATGGCGGCGACTCGGACATCCTCTCGGGTGACCAGATCGATCGCACAGAGCTGACCGACTTCAACGAGAAGCTGCTCGCCGAGGGCAAGAAGCCGATCCAGGGCGTTCCGGTCCTGCTCGGCATCACCAAGGCGTCGCTGCAGACCAAGTCGTTCATCTCGGCGGCCTCGTTCCAGGAGACCACCCGCGTCCTCACCGAGGCGGCGGTCAACGGCAAGGTCGACACCCTGGAAGGCCTGAAGGAGAACGTGATCGTCGGCTCGCTCATCCCGGCCGGCACGGGCTCGATGGTGGCGGACATCCGCTCCATCGCCCGCCGCCGCGACGCGATGATCCTGCAGCAGAAGCAGGCCGAGAGCGGTGCGATCCCGGTCGAAGAGCTTCCGCCCGCCGCCGAGTGAGGCAGCCGGCAGGACTGAGATGAGAAAGGGCGGCCTTCGGGTCGCCCTTTCCTTTTGGGGCGTGCTTTTTCAGCGCTGCCGTCTTTGCGAGCGGAGCGAAGCAATCCAGGGCGACACCGCGCTTCCTCAGGGCCCGCTGCCCCGGGTCACTTCGCTCCGCTCGTGATGATGGAGCGGGCAGCGTCGACTGCAGCGTTCAGACCGAGACCGTATCGAGACAGGTGCGGCGATCCGGCCTTAACCGCGGCTCAACCATGCCGGGCGATAAATCTGAGACGGCCGCAGAAACACCCTGGAAACGGGGAGGATCGGGCCGGTTCGGGTGCTTGAGTACGGGTCTGGCGTCGTGAGTATGAGACGAGGACGACGGGAATCGGGTCTGCGCTGGCTCTCGGCCGCCATGACTCCCTGGATGGTCGGGCTGGGCCTGCTGGTGTCGTTCACCGCCGATGCCGGGACGGAGAACGCCATCGGATCGAGCCGCCTCGGCCTAATCGACGCCGGCACGGTACCCCCCCTCCCGCCCGGCACGCTCCTGATCGGATCCGCCCTGCGCCGCCTCGGCGACGAGCCGCCCCGGGCGGTGTTCAAGACCGGGGCGCATGTCTTCCCGGTGGTCCAGCGCGCGGGCAAGGGTAACCCGGCCCGGCCGCCGGCCGAGAGTTTTGCCCGCCACGCCGTGAACCTGCGTGAGACCGGTGCCGCCCTGGTGTTCGGTGACGTCACCGGCAGCGTCAGCGGCGTGCTCACGCAAGGATCCGCCATTTGGGATCCTGAATCCGAGCCGGAAGCCACGTTCCTGCCCGTGCCCGATCTCGGCCTGACCACCGGATCCGGCAGCGCAGCCTCCACGGGCGCGGGAACGGCCGACCTGACCGAGGATGGTGATCCCGCGCGCCTCGACGGCTCGACCCCGCCGGTCCCCCGTGCCGTCGCCCTGTCGTCCACCACGCCGGCGCCGGCCGATGCGATTCCCGTCGAGGTCGCGGCCGCGAGTTTGGCGCTGCCCGATTTCGCGATCCGCACCGAGCGCCCCGACAGTGCCCAGCCGGTCCCAGAGGATGCCCGGCGGCGCTACGCCGATCTGATCGACCCCGAATCCCTCGACAAGGAGCAGCGCTGCCTGTCGGAGGCGGTCTATTTCGAGGCCCGCAGCGAGCCGGAAGCCGGGCAGGCGGCCGTCGCCCAGGTGGTGCTGAACCGTGTGAAGAGCGGCCTCTATCCGGCGAGCGTCTGCGGCGTCGTCTATCAGAACCGGCACCACTACATGGGCTGCCAATTCTCCTTCGCCTGCGAGGGCAAGTCGCTGCGCATCACCGATGCCGGCGCCTGGGAATCCGCCACCCGCATCGCCCGCTCGGTGATCGAGGGCCGGACCTATCTCGCGGAGGTCGGCGCGGCGACGCACTACCACGCCGATTACGTGCGGCCGGGCTGGGCGCGGCGCCTGCGCAAGATGGATGTGATCGGCCGCCACATCTTCTACCAGCTCAAGGCCGGTCAGACCTGACGGAGGTCGGCCCGGACCTGATAAGAGATCCTGATGAAGATCGGAGCAATTCTACCTAGGTAGGCGACGCCTAAGCAGTCGAAACCAAGGGTTAATTTTACCCTCGTTCCTGATAATGCTTGCGCGCCGGGCAACGAGTCTGGCCTCTGGTACGTCGAGACGGGTGCCGCCCACGCGGCCCCTTCCGCCGTATTGCGTACCAGAGGATTTCCATGACCGCGCCGGTCACCAGCACCCTCGTCCTCGCCGCCCTGGGCGGCCTGCTCCTCGCCGCACCTGCCCAGGCCGGAGGCTGTTACGGCAGCGCCTGCTACCGCCATGTGGTCATGCCGCCGGTCTACGATACGGTGCAGGAGACCGTGCTGGTGCGCCCGACGCGTACCGTCTACCGCACCGTCCCGCCGGTCTACGACACCGTGACGGAGAACGTGATGGTCTCGCCGGGCGGCCGGTTCTGGCAGACGAGCCGGGGCCCCGGTGGCGAGCTGATTGGCTGCTGGGTCACCACCCCGCCGCGCTACGCGTTGCGCACCCGGACCGTGGTGGTCCGTCCCGCCCAGTCGATCCCCGAGACGATTCCGCCGGAATATGCCAGCGTGAGCCGGCGTGTCCGCGTGGCGCCCGCCCGCGCCGGCTGGGTGCCGGTGGGCGGGGGATATGGCTACGCCCCGGCTTCCTATGGCGGCCCGCTGATCGGCTCGATCCCGGATGCTGTCGGCATGACCGGTGCCAGCTCGTCGGATCTCGGTGTCGCCCTCGGCTTCAGCTACGGCAGCCAGTACGAAGGGTACTGACGCTTACACCGCTGCCTTGATTCCGGGCGTCCCGGCGACACCTCACCGCCAACGATGGGAGGTGACGATGGGGACGTTCAAGGCCTGGGTGGTCGAGAAGGGCGAGGCCGGCCAGAGCCTCGCGTTCCGGGATTTCGACGAGGCCGATCTGATGGACGGCGACGTCACCGTGCGGGTGACGCACTCGACCCTCAACTACAAGGACGGGCTCGCGCTCACCGGCACGTCGCCGGTGGTGCGGCGCTTCCCGATGATCCCCGGCATCGATTTCTCCGGGATCGTCGAGACCTCGGACCATCCCGAATACAAGCCGGGCGACGCCGTGGTGCTCACCGGCTGGGGCGTCGGCGAGACGCATCTCGGCGCCTACGCGCAGCGCGCCCGGGTGAAGGGCGACTGGCTGGTGCCGCTGCCCCAGGGCCTCACCCCCGAGCAGGCCATGGCGATCGGCACCGCCGGCTACACCGCGATGCTGTGCTGCCTCGCGCTGGAGGCGCACGGCGTGACGCCCGATCAAGGCCCGGTGATCGTCACCGGCGCTTCGGGCGGTGTCGGCTCGGTGGCGGTGGCGCTTCTCGCGCGGGCCGGTTGGCACGTCATCGCCTCCACGGGCCGGGACGGCGAATCCGATTACCTGAAAGGCCTCGGCGCCGCCGAGATCCTCGACCGGGCGGAATTGGCGAAGCCCGGCAAGCCGCTCGGCAAGGAGCGGTGGGCGGCCGGGGTCGACGCGGTCGGCTCGACCACCCTCGCCAATGTGTTGGCACAGACCCGGGCCGACGGCGCCGTCGCGGCCTGCGGGCTGGCGCAGGGCATGGACCTACCGACCTCGGTGGCGCCGTTCATCCTGCGCGGCGTCTCGCTGCTGGGCATCAACAGCGTCACCACTCCGCAGAAGAAACGCCGCGAGGCTTGGGCACGGCTCGCCCGCGATCTCGACTTGGCCAAGCTCGCCACCATGACCAGCAAGGTCCGCCTGGAGGAGGTGGGGCGGCTCGGCGCTGAAATTTTGGCCGGTAAAGTGCGTGGGCGAACCGTGGTCGAGGTCGAATAAGTCGGACGCGGCGGAACCGGGGCCGGGCCAGCCCTGTTTCATTCTTCATGAGCGTCGCATTCGTCAAAGAGCCCGAGGGTGGGGAAGCGTTCGAGAACCTTCCCGACCGTCCGATCTCGCCGCACACCAACTTCGTGACGTCCGAGGGCCTCGCCCAGATCGAGGCGGAAGTCGCGCGGCTGGAGAAGGAGGTCGCCTCGCTGGATCCCACCGACAAAGCGGAGGATTCGCGGATCGGCCGCGATCTGCGCTACTGGGCGGCCCGTAAGAACACGGCGCAGCTCGTGGAGCCGAAGGGCGGCGATACGGTGCAGTTCGGCGCGACCGTTACGGTGCTGCGCGAAGATGAATCCGGCAAGGAGATCCGCCAGACCTTCCGGATCGTCGGTGAGGATGAGGCTGACCCGCACAAGGGCTCGATCTCCTACGTGGCGCCGCTCGCCCGAGCGATCACCGGCAAGACGGTGGGTGACGTGGTCGAGGTGAACGGCCACGAGGTCGAGTTGGTCGAGATCCGCTGAGCCGTTTCAGCGTCCCTCGAAGCGCGGCCGCAGGGGCAGCATCGCCTCGGCGATATGCTCCATGAAGACCCGGACGCGCGCCGCATGGCGTAGGTCCGGGTGCGTCAGAACCCAGAGATCGGCTCCGAGCTCGGGGTGCGGACCCGACAGCCGACGCAGAATCGGATTGGCGTCGGCCGAGAAGCAGGGCAAAGGCCCGATCCCGAACCCCGCCGACACCGCGGCGTCGAGGGCCATCACCGTGTTGATCCGCAGCTTGACGCGCTCGTCCGGAACGCGCGTTGCTACAAACTGCGTGAACGAGCCGCCCGCAACGCCCGGACCGGGACTGATCCAGTCCTCCTGGGTGAGATCGCCGTATTCCCGGTTCGCCAAGCCATAGATACCCCAAGCCAGCGCGGCTAAGCGGCGTCCGACGAGGGTTTCATTCGGCTCCCGACTGACCCGGATCGCGACATCCGCGTCCCGGCGCGACAGGTTGAGTGTTTGTTCGGCCAGGATCAGTTCGATCCGGATCTCAGGGTAGCGGCGGCCGAAGGCGGCGAGAATCGGCATCAGCAGGTCTGCGGCGAAACCGGCCGGCGCTGTCACGCGAAGCTCGCCCGCAGGCGTTTCCCCCCGGCCCGCCGCACTTCTCTCAAAACTCGTGACTTCGGCCTCAATGCGCGCCGCCGCCGCGACCATCGCTTGGCCGCAGGCAGTCGGCACATAGCCGGTGCGCAGACGCTCGAACAACCGTGCGCCCAGCGTCTTCTCGAGGGCGGTGAGTCTCCGGAAGGCGGTGGAATGGTTGATCCCGAGTTCCGCCGCAGCTGCCGTCAGCCCGCCCAGCTCGGCGACCGTTTTCACGAAACGGAACGCATCCCAGTCCAAAGACACAGCCACACCCTTGCATCCACGCAAGGCGTACTTTGCGGCCCGGGGCGTTTTTGCAAGGCGTGAAACGCGTCATGGGGTCCGGTATCGTGCCGCCCGGCGATTCGGGCAGCCGTCCGACGCGCGAACCGGAGACCCCGACATGGCCAAGGTGCTGGTGCTGTACTACTCGACCTACGGACACGTGGAGCAGATGGCTTACGCCGTCGCCGAAGGCGCCCGTGAGACCGGGGCCGACGTCGTGGTGAAGCGCGTACCCGAGCTGGTGCCCGAGGAGGTCGCCCGGCAGAGCCACTTCAAGCTCGATCAGGCGGCACCGGTCGCGACGGTCGATGAACTCGCCGACTACGACGCGATCATCTTCGGCACGCCGACCCGCTACGGCAACATGGCCTCGCAGATGAAGCAGTTCATCGACCAGACCGGCGGGCTCTGGATGAAGGGCGCACTGGTCGGCAAGGTCGGCTCGGTCTTCACCTCCACGGCCTCGCAGCATGGCGGCCAGGAGACGACGCTGACGAGCTTCCACACGGTACTGTTCCACCACGGCATGGTGGTGGTCGGATTGCCCTACAGCTTCCAGGGGCAGGGCGGGGTCGAGGCGGTGAAGGGCGGCACGCCTTACGGCGCCAGCACGATCGCGGACGGCGACGGTTCGCGCCAGCCGAGCGCCGTGGAGCTGGAGGGCGCCCGCTTCCAGGGCCGCCACGTCGCCGGCATCGCGGCGAAGCTGGCCTGAGGAATTCAGCCAAGAAAAAAGGCTCGGATTGCTCCGAGCCTGAAAGGGAAAAGGCCATTGGGGGCTGAGGAGGCCTTCGTGATCAATAAACGGGCGTGGAAGAATTCTGTTCCGCGGCGGGCGAAATAAATCACACCGCGCCTCAACGGGGTGCGGCGGCCCGGGCCAGCCGGTCGCGGATCGCCTCACCGAGGCCCTCCGAGGGGATCGGCCCCACCGCGATGGTCGCCGCTCCTGACGCGTCGAGGTCCCGCAGCGCGCCGAACAGGCGGGCAGCAGCTTCTTCGACATTTCCCGCCGGGCTGAGATTCAGCCCGGCGCAGGCCTGCTCGTAACCCTCGGGGCGGGTCGTGCCGAAGAGAAGCACGGCCTCCCCCGGCTCGATTCGCGTCGCGTCGAGGCGGACCCGCGCCCGCGGGGCATAGTGGGAGGCGAGCATGCCGGGTCCCGCCGGCCGCTCGGCCTCGGCTGCCTCCGGGGCTGCCGGATCATGGCCCAGAACGGCGCGGAGCGCGGCGCGCGTGATCCCGCCGGGCCGCAGCAGAAGCGGCGGGCCGCCGAGGCAGGCCAAAACGGTCGACTCGACCCCCACCGGCGTGTCGCCGCCGTCCAGCACCGCAGCGATCCGCCCCGCGAGGTCAGCAACAACATGGTCCGCCCGCGTCGGGCTGACCCGGCCCGAGCGGTTGGCCGAGGGCCCGGCCACCGGGCGCCCGACGGCCTTCAGCAGGGCCCGCGCCAGCGGATGCGCCGGCACCCGCAGGGCGACGCTCGGCAGACCGGCGCGGGCGAGGTCGCTGATATGTGTGTCCGGATGGGCCGGCACGACCAGGGTCAGGGGGCCCGGCCAGAAAGCCTCGGCGAGGCGGCGCGCCTGCGCGTCGAACACGCCCTCCGCGAAGGTCGCCGCCAGATCCGGCAGATGAGAAATCAACGGATTGAAGCGTGGCCGCTCCTTCGCGGCGAAGATCCGCGCCACCGCTTCCGCGTCGGTCGCATCCGCCCCGAGCCCGTAGACCGTCTCGGTTGGAAAGGCCACGAGATGGCCGCCCCGCAGGAGCCGGGCCGCCTCGGCGAGGCCGGCGGCGTCGGGGGCGAGCCGCCGGGTCGTGGCCGGGACCGTTGACCCGGGATCGTTCATGCGGGAAGCCGTCTCCGGAACGATGGCATCGCGGTTCGTGCGCGCCTATCCTCGGGCCGCCGTAGACCCGGGACGCGGGCGCGGTCAAACCCGCGCCCGAGAACGGGCGGGCCGCCGTCCAGGGAGGATCGTCATGAGCTACCGCGCGCCAGTCCCGGAGATGCTGTTCACCCTCCGGCACGTCGCCGGGCTCGACGCGGTCGATCCCGAGGACGCCGAAGCGATCCTCACCGAGGCCGGGCGGATCGCCGCCGGGGTGATCGCCCCGCTCAACCGGGTCGGCGACCGGCACGGCACCCCGTTCGCGGAGGGGCGCGTCACCACGCCGCCGGGCTGGCGGGAGGCCTACCAAACCTTCACGCAGGGTGGCTGGAACGGGCTCTCGGCCGAGGCCGATCATGGCGGCCAGGGCCTGCCCAAGCTGATCGAGGCCGCCTGCACCGAGATGTGGAACGGCGCCAACCTCGCCTTCGGCCTCTGCCCCCTGCTGACCCAGGGCGGCATCGAGGCGCTGGCGGCCCACGGCTCTGACGACCTGAAGGCGCGCTACCTCGAAAAGCTCGTCTCGGGTGAGTGGCCCGCCACCATGAACCTGACCGAGCCGCAGGCCGGCTCCGACCTCGCCCTGCTGCGGACACGGGCCGTCCCGGCCGGCGACGGCACCTACCGGATCACAGGATCCAAGATCTACATCACCTACGGCGAGCACGATCTCGCCGACAACATCGTCCACCTCGTCCTGGCCCGGCTGCCCGATGCGCCCGCCGGCACCCGGGGCATCTCCCTGTTCCTCGTGCCGAAGGTGCTTCCCGATGGCACCCGCAACGACCTGCGCTGCTCCGGCGTCGAGCACAAGCTCGGCATCCACGCCTCGCCGACCTGCTCCATGGCGTTCGGCGATCAGGGCGGCGCCACCGGGTGGCTGATCGGCCAGGAGAACAAGGGGCTGGCCTGCATGTTCACGATGATGAACGCGGCCCGGCTCAATGTCGGTCTGCAGGGGGTCGGTGTCGCCGAGGCGGCGACGCAGAGGGCCTTGGCCTACGCGCGGGAGCGCCGCCAGGGAAAGGCCATGGGCGCCGCCGAGGCGACGAGCCCGATCGTCGCGCATCCGGACGTGCAGCGGATGCTGCTCACCATGAAGGCCTACACGGCCGCCGCCCGGGGCATCTGCTACCTCACGGCCGCCGCCCTCGACGCGTCGAAGGAGGCGGAGGGGCAGGCTGCCCTCGACCGAGCCTCCCTGCTGACCCCGGTGGCCAAGGCCTTTGCGACGGATCTCGCCAACGAGGTCACCTCGCTCGGCGTGCAGGTCCATGGCGGCATGGGCTTCGTGGAGGAGACCGGTGCGGCGCAGCTCATGCGCGATGCCCGGATCCTCGGCATCTACGAGGGCACCAACGGCATCCAGGCCATCGACCTCACCGCCCGCAAGCTGCCGCTGAACGGCGGCGCCACGGCCCGCTCGCAGATCGCCTGGATGCGCCGGGCGGCCGAGGGCCTGCTCAAGGCGGGCGACCCGGCCTTCGGACACATGGCGGCGCGCCTGCGGGACGGGATCGGCAGCCTCGACCGGGCGACCAGCCATCAGCTCGCGGCGCTGGCCTCCAACCGCCCCGAGGGAGCGCTCGCCGGCGCGGCCCCGTATCTGCGCCTGTTCGGCCTCGTTCTGGGCGGGGCCTGCCTCGCCCGGAGCGCCCTGGCAGCTGCGGCTGCCCAGAAGGCCGGTGAGACCGATCCGGCCCACGCCGCCCGCATCGCGCTCGCCCGGTTCTACGCCGAGAACCTTCTGGTGGCCGCGTCCGGGCTGGAGCAGAGCGTGGTCGCGGGTAGCGCCTTCACCGATGGGGCCGATCTGGCGCTGGCGGTCTGAGCGGCGCCGGAACCGAAGGCATATCGTGCTGGCCCCACCCGTCCGCGCGATGTTCAATACCCGCGATTCGTCCCCGTCCGGGCCGTGGCCGCTCGGCCGTGGGAGACGATCGGGTCGGGGAGCCGACAGGGGGTGAGCATGAATTTCGACAAGCAGCGGCGTCTCGTCGAGCGCCTGCTGGAGCGGACGCGCGTGGGGGAGTTGGTCTGGCAGGAGAGCATCCGGCCGGACGTATTCCAGGTGACGTTTCAGAATAGCAGCGTGCAGATCAAATCGGTCGATGACGGGCGCTTCACCGAGTTCTACGTCTCGATCATCGATTCCATCGGCCGGATCGTCGACGATTTCGGGCGTGACGAGCTCGATCGCGACAGCCCGCGCCAGACCGGGTCTTGGTCGCGCGTCCTGGAAGAGCTTTACGCCCTGGCGCGTCGGAGCGCCCTGAGGGCGGATGATGCGATCGACAGTATACTGGCTGAAATCGAGTAGGGATCGGATCCGGACGCCGCCATGCAGACGATCATCATCAGCGATCTGGAGGGCGGCGTCCGCCTGATCACCCTGAACCGCCCGGAGAAGAAGAACGCGCTCACGGGTGCAATGTACGACGCCCTGCGGGAAGCTCTGGCCGAGGCCGACGCGTCGGACGGGATCGGCGCTGTGGTCTTCGCCGGGCAGCCCGGCATGTTCAGCGCTGGCAACGACCTCGCCGATTTCATGGAGCAGGCCGAAGACGGGTTCAGCGCCTCGCCGGCTTTGGCCTTCATCCGCCAGCTCGCACGGACGCGCACCCCGATGGCGGCGGCGGTCGACGGGATCGCGGTGGGGATTGGCGCGACGCTCTGCCTGCACTGTGACTTGGTCTATGCGAGCCCGGCGGCGCGGCTGCGCATGCCCTTCGTGGAACTCGGCCTCGTGCCGGAGGCGGCGTCGAGCTACCTGCTGCCCCTGCGGGTGGGGCGGCCCAAGGCCACCGAGTTGCTGCTCCTGTCGCGGCCGCTGGAGGCCGACGAGGCGCAGGCCCTCGGCCTCGTCAACGCGGTGCTGCCGGCCGACATGCTGGTGGAGCAGGCGGTTGCCCAGGCGACCAAGCTGGCCGCGCTGCCGCGGGGGGCATTGGCGGCCTCGCGGGCGCTGATCCGGGGCGATCAGGCCCAGGTCGAGGCGGCCCTGGAGGCCGAGGCCAAGGCGTTCGACGCGCAACTGCGCTCGCCGGAATCCCAGGAGCGGCTCGCCGCCTTCCTCAACCGTGCCAAGCCCGCCTCAGCGTGAGCACGCCCGATCTGTCTCAAAAAATCTGCCTCGTGGCGGGCGCCTCCCGGGGCGTCGGCCGGGGGCTGGCCCGGGCGCTCGGCGAGGCGGGCGCCACCGTGATCGTCACCGCCCGGTCCAGCGAGACCGGCGCGCGCACCGAGATGCGCTCGGAATCGATCGAGGACACCGCCCGCATGGTCGATGAGGCCGGCGGGCGCGGCCATCACTATCTCTGCGACCATCGCTCCGAACGCGCCACCGACGCGCTGATGCACTGGATGCTCCGCCGCTTCGGGCGGATCGACGTCGCGGCCTGCAGCGTCTGGGGCGGCAACGAGGGCTATGACGGCGAGCGTTACCCGGACGGCGCCGGCTGGGGCACGCCGTTCTGGCGCCGCTCCGCCGAGCCCTATCTCGGTTTCCTCGAAGCAGGTCCTTTGCCGGCTCTGCTCCTCGCCCGCGCCGTCGCGCCCGCCATGGTGGCGGCGCGCTCCGGGCTGATCGCGTTGGTCTCCTTCGGGACCGAGGACTACCTCGGCGATATCTTTTATGACTCCGCGAAGGCCGCCACCAACCGGCTGGCGCTCGGCTTCGCCCGGGAACTTGCCCCGCACGGCGTCACAGCGCTCGGCCTCTCGCCGGGCTTCGTCGCCACCGAGCGGGCGCGCGATCTGGGGCAGGACGTACACGCCACCGAAGGCCCTCTCTATGCCGGACGGGCGCTCGCCGCGCTGGCCGCCGACCCGGATCTCGCGAGCCGGGCAGGCGCGGTGCTGCATGCGGGCGACCTCGCGCGGGTCTACGGTTTCACCGATGCGGACGGCACACAGCCGGAGCGGTTCCGGGTCGAACCCTGACCGTCCGCGAGGCGGCGGCTGTCGCCGAAATGGCGCAACCCCCGGATAAGGGGACGAGATTCGCCGCCGCAGCGCGCCGAGGGGGTTGATTCGCAGCGTCGCGAAGGGCGTCCTGCCGGCCTCGGCGGTCGGGATTGGTGCGGCAGCGAAAAACGGCCTCAATTCGCCCGCAAGTGAGTCTCGCTGCGACGCCCGCTCCGACTGCCCTCGGAGCCGGGCCGCACGTGTGAACGAGGGAACTGGCATGTCGGAAGCGAACACGGCCCCGCGCGTGCTGATGGTGTTCCCGAAGTTCTACGAAAACTCCATGTGGAACTTCAAAGAGGCCATGGAGCTGCAGGGGGCCCGGGCGCCGGCCCCGCCGCTCGGCCTGATCACGCTCGCCGCGATGCTGCCCCCGGCTTGGCAGGTGACGCTGGTCAACCGCAATTGCGAAGAGCTGACGGACGCGCAGATCCAGGCGGCCGACCTCGTGATGACCGGCGGCATGCTGCCCCAGGAGCCGGACTGCCTCGTGGTCATCGACAGGTGCGTGGCGCTCGGCACCCCGGTCTGCGTCGGCGGCCCCGCGCCGACCTCGACCCCGGAGGTCTACGACAAGGCGGATTTCCTCGTTCTGGGCGAGGCCGAAGGCATCCTCGACAAGTTCGTAGCGGCCTGGGAGGCCGGCGAGCGCCGCGGCCGGCTCACGGCGGAAAAATTCAAGGCGGACGTCACCAGGAGCCCGATCCCCCGCTTCGACCTGCTGACCTTCAGCCACTACCTGTATATCGGCGTTCAGTTCTCGCGCGGCTGCCCGTTCACCTGCGAGTTCTGCGATATCATCGAGCTCTACGGCCGCGCCCCGCGGACCAAGACCACGCCGCAGATGCTGGCCGAACTCGACCGGCTCTATGGCCTCGGCTACCGCGGCCATGTCGACTTTGTCGACGACAACCTGATCGGCAACAAGAAGGCGATCAAGCTGTTCCTGCCGCACCTGATCCAGTGGCAGGCGGATCACGGCTACCCGTTCAAATTCTCCACCGAAGCCTCGCTCAACCTCGCGGACGACGATGAACTGCTCGGGATGATGCGGGACGCGAACTTCTTCGCGCTGTTCACCGGGATCGAGACGCCCGACGAGGCGACGCTGATCCAGACGCAGAAGAAGCAGAACACCAAGCGCTCGATCGCCGACAGCGTCCACAAGCTCTACGAGCACGGCATGTTCGTCACGGCCGGCTTCATCGTCGGCTTCGACACCGAGCAGGACAGCATCTCGAAGGCGATGTCGCTGTGCATCAGCCAGACCGGCATCCCGATCGCCATGGTGGGCCTGCTGTTTGCGCTGCCGAACACGCAGCTCTCGCGCCGCCTGCGCAAGGAGGGCCGCCTCTACGAGAACTACGCGGCGACCACCGCCGACCAGGGCGACCAGTGCACGCAGGGCATCAACTTCGTGACCCTGCGCCCGCAGCGCGACGTGCTGGCCGATTACCGCGACGTTCTCCAGGAGATCTACGACCCGCCGAACTTCTTCGACCGCGTGCGCGTGGTCGCGCGGCAGGTGAAGCGGCCGAAATTCGCAGCCCAGAAGCTCAACTGGCGCCACATCACCCACGATCTCTATTCGCTGCTGCGCGTGTGCTGGCGGATGACTGTGCGGCGGCCCGAACTCGCCAAGCACTTCTGGAGCGTGTTCCTGGAGACCGCCCGCCGCAACCCGGCCGCGCTGGAGGCGGTGGTCACCAACATGGTGATCTACCTGCACGTCTACCCGTTCTCGCGTTACGTCATCCGCGAGATCAACGGCCGGATCGCCGAGCTCGATGCCGGCCGCTGGGTGCAGCCGCCGGTGCTCGCCCCCGAGGCCGAGGGCTGCGGCAAGGCGGCGCCGGTGGGCAAGGTGGTCGCCAAGGCGGAGGTGAAGCACCTCGCGGCGGTGGCCTGACGGGTCATCGGTTCGGCGCATCCCGCCCTGTGCCATCGCCCTTGTCGCCGCCCTTGCGGGCGGTCACCGTAAATCTTAGCTGAGGCCCTGCGAGGCCACGTCCTCCCCCCGTAGGCGGGGTACAAGTCCGGGACGGCCCGGCCCTTTCAGGAGGGCTGCATGGCCTGGATCTATCTGGTCACCGCGGGCGTGCTGGAGGTCGTTTGGGCCTTCGCGATGAAGCAGTCCAACGGCTTCACGCGCCTCTGGCCGACCGCGATCATGGCCGTGGCGATGGCCGGCAGCGTCGGCTTCCTGGCATTGGCCATGCGCACGCTACCCCTCGGGACCGCCTATACGATCTGGACCGGCATCGGCGCGGTCGGCGCCTTCCTGATCGGCATCGTGGCGCTCGGCGAACCCGCCGGCACCCTTCGGATCCTCGCGGCCGGCCTGATCGGTTCCGGGCTCGTCCTGATGAAGCTGGGGAGCCCGGGTTGAGGCATCATCCCGAACGGTGGTCCCCGGCTTTCCGGCAACGATGATGCAAATGTCAGAACGCGAAGCCTCCTCCCGGTCTCCGGGGTGAGGCTTCGATGCCTCAGGCCGCGCGCACCGTCGCCAGGAAGGTGTCGATCTCCCGGCGCAACTCGGCCGATTGCTCCGAGAGGCTCGCCGCCGAGACGAACATCCGCGTGGCGGCCGTGCCGGTCTCGTCGGCGGCCTGGGCCACCGCGTCGATCGTGCCGGTGACCGCGCTCGTGCCCGAGGCTGCCTCGGACACGTTGCGGGCGATCTCCCGGGTGGCGGCGCCCTGCTGCTCCACGGCGGCGGCGATGGAGGTCGCCACGCCGTCGATCTCACGGATGCGCGCCGCGATCTCGTCGATCGCCGCGACGGTCTGCCCCGTCGCTCCCTGGATGCGACCGACCTGGCCGGCGATCTCGCCCGTGGCCTTGGCGGTCTGCTCGGCAAGCTGTTTCACCTCGGCGGCGACCACCGCGAAACCCTTGCCGGCCGCGCCGGCCCGGGCGGCCTCGATGGTGGCGTTCAGCGCCAGCAGGTTGGTCTGGCCGGCGATGTCGGTGATGAGGCGAACCACGTCGCCGATCCGGCCCGCCGCGGCACTCAGCTCCTGAACGAGCTGCGCGGTGTTGCCGGCCTGGACCACGGCGCCGCGGGCGAGTTCGGCGGAGCCGTCCACCTGCCGGCTGATCTCCTGAACCGAGGCGCCGAGCTGCTCGGCCGCCGCCGCCACCGTGCCGACATGCTGGGCCGCCTCCTGGGCCGCCCCCGCCACGGTCGCGGAGCGCTCGGCCGTGTGCGTGGCCGTGCCGGTCATCGCCTCGGCGTCCGTGCGCAGGCCGCGGGCGGCGTCCGAGACCCGCGCCAGGACGCCGCCGACCGCGGCCTCGAAGGATTCCGCCATCGCGTGGACGGCGCGCCGGCGCTGCGTCTCGGCGTCTGCCCGGGCCAATGCGGTGTCCCGCTCCAGGGCGCGGCTGCGGATGAGGTTGTCCTTGAACACCTGCACGGCCGACGCCATGGCGCCGATCTCGTCGCGGCGGCCCGCCTGCGGGACCGGTACGGTCTCGTCGCCCTCGGCAAGGCGTTTCATTGCGCCGGTCATGCGCTCGATCGGACGGGCGATGCCGAACACGGCGAACAGCAGCGCGGCGGCCGCCACCGCGAGACCCACCACCGTCGCCGCCAGAGCGATCAGCTTGGCCCGCGTCGCCTCCCGCGCGGTCTCGGCGACGTTGACCTCCGTCTGCGACCGGGCCGAGGCGATCGCCTCGGTGAGGCTCGCGACGGCCTCATCGTTCCGCGCCCCCGTGGCGGGGTCCAGCACCAGCGCGAGGGCGCCGGCCCGGTCGTCCGCGATCATCAGCTCGACCACCTGCAATTGGATGTTCTGGTAGGCATTCCAGGCCGTGGTGAAACGCTCGTAGATCGCCCGGTCCCGGGGTGCGGTCAGGCGATCCTGGAAGGCTTGGCGCAGGCCGGAGAGCGCCCCGAGCGTGTCGGTCAGCGCCGTCTGGTTCCTGTCCAGGGCGGCCGGGTCGGGCGATGCCACTGCGAGCCGGTAAAGGCCAAGCCGTGCATCCCGGACGGCGGTCCCGATCGCCTCGGCCTGGTTCTGCGTGGGCAGGGCCTGCTGCGAGACGGCGTTCGCATTCTTCTCGATCCCGGACAGGAACACGACGCTGGCGATTCCCTGGCCGGCGGCGGCGAGCGCGAGCAGGCCGATCGCCCCGGAGAGGACCGTCTTGAGGGAGAAACGCATGAGGGCTTCCGTCTCCACGGCCGTGCCGCGGCTTCAAGCCCTTATTGTCCGATGAAGACCTTAATAATCTTTCGCTTTTCGCCAGCATCCGTGGCTAGAGCCACTTCTTCCAACGGAAGAAGAAGTATGGAAAGACCGCGGCGACGACCATCATGATCAGAGCCATCGGGTAGCCGAACGGGAGTTCCAGTTCCGGAATGGTCTTGAAATTCATCCCGTAGATCGACGCAATCAGCGTCGGCGGCATGAATACCACCGCCATGACCGAGAACAGCTTGATGATGTTGTTCTGCTCAAGGTTGACGAGGCCGAGGGTTGCATCGAGCAGAAACTGAATTTTGTTGTTCAGGAAGGTCGCGTGCTCCTCCAGGGATTGAAGATCCCTGAGGGTCGAGCGGACATCCTCCCGCAGGTCGCGGGGCGCCTTGTTGGTGCGATAGGTTGCCGAGAGCGAAAGCAGGATTCGCTCCATGGAGACGAGGCTCTCGCGCTGCTTGGAGATGAGGTCGCCGTGGCGCCCGAGCGCCCGCAGGGTGTCCTGCAGGGCGGTGTTGCGGGCCGAGGGATCGTCCTGCACTTCGAAGATCTTGCCCGACAGGCGGTCGATTCGCTCGCCCTGGAGCTGGAGCACGTCGGCGGCCCGGTCGATCACCGCTTCGATCAGGCCGGCCAGAATGGTCTCGCCGGAGGGGGCCGTGGTGCTGCCGTTGCCCATCGAGCGGCCGGCCCGCTGCGTGTACATCCGGAAGGCCTGCGGCTCCTCGTGGCGCACCGTCACCAGCCGGTTGCCGCGCAGGATGAAGGTGATGCCGGCGAGCCCCGGCTCCTCGGAATCGCTGACCTTCGAGAGCACGCGCCCGGTCATGTAGCGGGCACCCTCCTCGACATAGAGCAGCTCCGAGGGCTCGATGTCCTTCATCTCCTCGCGGGTCGGCACCTCGATGCCCGCGAAGGCCTCGACCTTCATCTCCTCCTCGCGGCTCGGGCGGATCAAGTCGAGCCAGACGGTATCCTCGGGGATGGGATCCTGAAGATCGATGATGCGGCGTTCAAGCAGCGCGGATCCGGCGCCGGTGGCGGGCTGGTGGATGAAGATCACGAACAGGTCTCGAGTGCGGACGGCCACGATACAGCGCAGGGTTTCATCCGCATCCGGCACGGCGCCCCCCGGCGCAAGCTGCGCCGTGGGTGTGGCGGTGTTTTCTGACGCTTCCGTGACATCGCGGCCCGAATGGGACCGCAATCCGGTTCCCGCAATGCGCTCGTTTCGCGTCCACGGCTCAGGGATACACCGCCCCCTTTGCCGGGCGCATGGAGCGAAAGCGGAATGCGACCCTGGAGCCAGCGCGAGAAGGCGCGAAGCGTCGGTATTGGGTGCCGCTGCGCGGCGCATCCTGGGCTGGGTCCCGGATCGCCTCCCACTGCGTTCCAGGCGTCCGGGAAAGGGGGCGGCTCACAACCGCGCATCAAGTCCCGGCTTCACCGCGCCCTAATTGCAGCCGTCGCAGATGCTGTTGTCGATCTTGTCGGTGAGCGCCCGCTCGCGCCGCTGCTCCCGACGGGACGGAACTTCGCCAGGACCCATGGAGGTGCCCGGCGGCTTGGTGACGCCGTCCTGGTTCGTGTTCGGCGCCGTGATCGTCGAGGCCGGGCCGCCGCCGGTGCCGGTCTGATCGGGCGCGACATGCTGCGCGGCCGCCGGGCCCGCGACAGCGAGGCTCAGTGCGGTGAACGCCAAAAGGCGCAGGGATCCTCGGGTCATGGCGAGCCTCCAATTTCCGAGAGAACGTGAGACTCCTCGGCCGGTTGCGTGTCTCACCGACGCCGGGCGGCGCGGCGGAACACGCCGACCATCTCGACATGCCCCGCATGGCGGAACTGATCGACCGGCGTGACCGATTCGAGCCCGTAGCCGCCGGCCACCAGGGTGGCGGCGTCCCGGGCGAAGGTGCCGGCGTCGCAGGCGATGCCGATCACCAAGGGCACCCGCGAGGCCGCGATCTGGCGGGCCTGCGCCTCGGCGCCGGCCCTGGGCGGGTCGAATATCACCGCGTCGAAGGCGTCGAGCTCAAGCGGCAGAAGCGGCCGGCGAAAGAGGTCGCGGCGCTCGGCGGTGATCCGCTTCAGCCCGGTCGCCGCGCGGGCGGCCCGGTCGAGGCCGGCGAGCGCCGCCGCGTCGGATTCGACGGCGTGGACCGCGGCGCGCCCGGCCATCGCCAGGCTGAGCGGTCCGCAGCCCGCGAACAGGTCGGCGACCTTGCGGGCGCGGGGGCCGAGGGCCGCCAGGGTCAGGTCGGTGAGGGCGGCCTGTCCGGCGGCGGTGGCCTGCAGGAAGCCGCCGGGAGAGGGGTAGAGGCGCGTCCCGCCGCCCGTCACCGAGACCGGCTCGGCCTCCATCAGGCGCTCGCCGTGCAGCGACAGCCGGGCGAGGCCGAGCTCGCCCGCGATCCGCACCAGGGCGGCGCCGACGCCGGCGCTCACCGGGCCGTGGCCGCGCAGATCGACGTCGAGACCCTGGTCGGTGGCGGTGAGCGCCACGTCGAGGGGTTTGCGGCCGTGGCCGAGGGGGGCGGCGAGGCGGCGCGCCACATCGGGGGCCGGGTGCAGGGCCGGGACGGTGATCGGGCAATGGTCGATCGGAACCAGCGCGTGGCTGCGCGCCTCCATCAGGCCCGCCTGGGCTTGGCCCTCGACCGCCCGGACATGGAGCGTCAGACGCCGCCGCCCGGCACCATGGGCGTCGATGGCGCGTTCGGGCTCCACGTCGAGCCCGGCCTGCGAAAGGGCCTGAGCGATCAGGGCCCGCTTCCAGGCAAGCTCGGCCGGCCGCGCGAGGTGCTGCGTCCGGCAGCCACCGCAGCGCATGACATAGGGGCAGAACGGTGCGACCCGATCCGCGGAGGCTTCCTCGACGCCGAGCAGCTCGGCGCGGCGCCCCTCGCGCCGGATCTCCACGCGCTCGCCCGGCAGCGCGTACGGGACGATGGTCCCATCCTCCGCGATGCCGTCGCCGCGGGCGCCGAGATCCCGGATCGTGATCGTCTCGCTCACGGAAACCTCGCGCCGATCAGGAACTCGGTGTTGCCGTCGCCACCGGTCACCGGCGAGGCGATCAGCCCCAGGATCGTGGCGCCGAGCCGCTCCAGCTCCCCGCGCACCGCCGCGCAGACCTCCGCGTGGACCGCGGGATCGCGCACGAGGCCGCCCCGGCCGATCCGGGCACGCCCGGCCTCGAATTGCGGCTTGATCAGCGCGACCAAGCCCGATCCGGGGGGCAGCAACGCCGGCAGGGCCGGCAGAACGAGGCGCAGGCCGATGAAGCTGACATCGACGCTGGCCATGTCGGGGCGCAGCGTCAGCGCGGTGGGGTCGAGGCCGCGGATGTCGGTGCCCTCCAGGTTGGTGACGCGGGGATCGGCGGCGAGGCGCGGGTGGAGCTGCCCCCGGCCGACATCGACCGCGTAGACATGGTGCGCCCCCCGGGCGAGGAGCACATCGGTGAAGCCGCCCGTCGACGCGCCGACATCGAGGCCGGTGCGGCCGGCGGGATCGAGCCCGAACGCGTCCAGGGCCGCATTGAGCTTGAGCCCGCCGCGGGAGGCGTAGGGGTGCTCGGCGGCGGCCTCGACCCGGGCCCCTGCATGAATAGACTCCGACGCGCGGGTGACCGGTCGGCCATCGACGCGCACCTTGCCCGCCCGGATGGCAGCCTGCGCCCGGGCCCGGCTCTCGAAATGGCCGTGCTCCACCAGGAACTGGTCGGCGCGCCGCGCGGGCGCGGTCCGATCCGGGTTGGTCCGGTCTGAGGTCATCACGGCTTCGTGCGATCCCGGCACATCTGGGCAGAGGTTTCCAAGTGCGGCCCTGTTGCTGGCCGGCGCGCTTCCTAACTAGACCGAGCCTTACAGGAGAGCCACTGCATGATCCGTACCCTGCCGCTGCTCGCACTGCTCGCGACCGTTGCCGCGGGCGGCGCCCACGCCCAGGAACCCCCCAAGGAGGCTGCGAAAGCCGCCGAGACCTTTTCGGCGCCGATCAAGAACGCCAAGGGCGACACGATCGGCTCGCTGGCGATCCGCGACGGCGCCAACGCCCTCGTCCTGCGCGTGGCGATCCAGCCCGGGGGCCTGCCGCCGGGCTGGCACGGCCTGCATTTCCACGCGGTCGGCGACTGCTCCGATCCGAAGTTCATGAACTCCAAGGCCCATGTGAACCACGACCAGAGCAAGCACGGCCTGCTCAACCCGGATGGGCCCGACGAGGGCGATCTGCCGAACCTCTACGCCGCGCAGGACGGCTCCGCCAATGCCGAGGTCTGGAGCGAGACGCCGCTCAACGGCGAGGGCGGGCTAAAGGACGGGGATGGTTCGGCGCTGATCATCCACGCCAATGAGGACGACCATACCAGCCAGCCGATCGGCGGCGCCGGCGACCGGGTCGCCTGCGCGGTGATCAAATAGCGGTCTGGGGCGACGGCATGGCGGACGGGATCGGCCGGGGGCGGCCGGTCTCGTCGATCGCCACGAAGGTGAGGGTGGCCTGGGTCACCCGCTCGCGGACCTGGGTGCAGAAGCGCCGCGCCCAGGCCTCGACCTCGATCTTCATTGAGGTGCGGCCGACATGCGAGACCCGGGTGTAGACGCACAGCACGTCGCCGACCCGGACCGGCCGGATGAACGTCATGGCGTCGAGCGCCACCGTGACGACCCGGCCCTGCGCACGGTCGACCCCGGCGATGCCGCCGGCCTGATCCATCTGCGAGAGCACCCAGCCGCCGAAGATGTCGCCGTTGGCGTTGGTGTCCGCCGGCATGGCGATGGTGCGCACGGTCAGATCGCCCCGGGGCAGATCCTCATCCTGGGGGGGCGGCACGCTCGCGGCCGAAGAGATCCCGACGTGCTGCATCGTGTGCCCCCACCCGCCTCGCGTCGTCAGGACAGCAGGCCGGCGAGCTTGAGCCCCGCCGCCAGCAGCACGGCGACCGCACTCAGGATGCATTCGAGCGGGACCGATTGCCAGAGGTCCTGCGTCGCCACCCTTGGCTCGGCGCGCTCTGCGATATCGTTCATGGGGCGTCCTCCCGGGTGGAGCGATCTGACGCCGCTGATCCCGTTGCCTGCACGATAAAGCAAGGATGCCGACCGCGCATCCCGAATCACGGCGCAAAAAAGCCCGGCGGCTTGCGGGAGCCGCCGGGCCATTCAGATCAACGGTCGCTTAGTAGTAGAACCGACGACGGAAGTAAGGACGGCGATAGTAGGGCCGCGGGCCGTAGAACCGGCGACGGAAGTAAGGACGGCGATAGTAGGGCCGCGGGCCGTAGAAGCGGCGGCGGTAATAGTACTGGGCTTTCTCGGTCACCGCCGGGGCGGCATTGGCCGGCAGGGCGAGCCCCGGGCCGATCGGCGCAGCAGACGCGCCCTCCGGCGCCGCGGCCGCGAAACCCAGGACCAGCAGGGCCGCGAGCAGGAATTTCCTCAGCACGGTCTCGACTCCCTTCGTGTCATTGCGTCTTGGACGACGAACCGCACGGGAAGTCAGAAGCCTCCGCCCGGTCCGAAACGCTGCAACGCGTGGGCGAGGCGAAGCGTTGCAGCGTAACTGCCGGGGATGGGCAACAGGGTTGATTTTCGCCTGTCGCGCTCAGGCGATCTTGGTCGTCATGTCCTCGATGCGGGCCTCCGCGCTCTGGCGCACGAGGGCGATGCCGTGCTCGCAATCCTCGCGGCGGACATAGCCCTCACCCGACTCGGCGATCACCTCGCCGTTGCGCGCTCGCAGGCGCCAGCGCCATTCACCCTTGGCGTCCCGGTAGAGTTCGAACCGCATGGTGCCGGCTCCCTGACAATCCGTCCGATGAGATGGGATGCGGGGGCCGTAAGAAAAGGATCGGCCGATGTGCCAAGGCTTCGCCCCGGCAAGCCACCAGAGGGCGACGCCCTTTGGATCCCCCTTGCGGGGCGCCGGGGGGGCGGCGGGCTATGGGGACGGCCACCCCCATGGAAAAGCCACCCGGGACGGATCCGTCCCGGGTGGCCATGTCGTCAAGCGTGTGGCGTCAGATCAGGAGCGGGGCGCCCGCTCCAGCCAGCCGATGTTGCGGCCTTCACCGCCGCCGCTGCGCGGGCGGGCATCCGCCCGCTGAGGCCGGCCGTCGCGGCTCGGGCGAGCCTGGGCCGGGCGCTGCTCGCCCTGCGGACGAGCCTCGCGGCCCTGAGGGGCCTGACCCCGGCCGTCCTGACGACCCTCTTGGGGCCGACCCTGCCGGGGCGCACCCTGGCCGCCGAATCCGCGTCCACCCTCCGGGCGGCCCTGCTGGGGGTGGCCCTGCTGCTGCCGGGGCCGCTGGCCCTGGCGATTGCCGCCGGGACGCTGCTGCTGCCGCTCGGGCCGGCGCTCTTCCTCGCGGGCGATCTCGGCCGCCTCCTGGCGCGAGGGCGGGTTGAAGCCCTCGGGGAAGCCCGCCACCGGCACCTTCTGCCGGGTGATCCGCTCGATGTCGCGCAGGTAGGCCTTCTCCTCGTCGTTGCAGAACGAGATGGCGAGCCCGTCGGCACCGGCGCGCGCGGTGCGGCCGATCCGGTGGACGTAGCTCTCCGGCACGTTCGGCAGGTCGAAATTGACCACGTGGCTCACGCCCTCGACGTCGATGCCCCGGGCCGCGATATCGGTGGCGACCAGAACCCGGCAGGAGCCGTCCTTGAAGGCGGCGAGCGCCCGCTCGCGCTGGGGCTGGCTCTTGTTGCCGTGGATCGCGGCGGCCGCGATGCCGACCTTGTCGAGGCCGCGCACCACCCGGTCCGCCCCGTGCTTGGTGCGGGTGAAGACGAGGACGCGCTCGATCGCCGGATCGCGCAGGATGTGGCCCAGCAGCGCCTGCTTGGCGCCCGTGTGGACGAAGATCACCTGTTGCTCGACCCGCTCGGCGGTGGTGGCCACCGGCGTCACAGCGACCTGGACCGGATCGGTGAGGTACTGGCTCGCGAGACCGGCGATGTTCTTCGGCATGGTCGCCGAGAAGAACAGGCTCTGGCGCTGCGTGGGCAGCATCTTCACGATGCGCTTGAGGGCGTGGATGAAGCCGAGGTCGAGCATCTGGTCGGCCTCGTCGAGGACGAGGATCTCGACGCCGTCGAGGGTCAGCGAGCGGCGCTCGATCAGGTCGATCAACCGGCCCGGAGTGGCGACGAGGATGTCGACGCCCGGCGCCAGGGCGCGCTCCTGCCGGCTGATGGTGACGCCGCCGAACACCACCGTGTTGGTGAAGGACAGGTGGCGGCCGTAATCGGAGAACGACTCGGCGATCTGGTTGGCGAGCTCGCGGGTCGGCGAGAGCACCAGCACCCGGCAGCCGCGGCGCGGGGCGCGGCGGTCCGAGAGCGAGAGGCGGTGCAGGATCGGCAGCGCGAAGGCCGCGGTCTTGCCGGTGCCGGTCTGGGCGATGCCGCAGAGGTCGCGGCCGGTCATGGCCGGCGGGATCGCCTGGGCCTGGATCGGGGTCGGCGCGACGTAGCCGGCCTCGCTGAGCGCCCGCAGCACGGGCTGGGCGAGGCCGAAATCGGTGAATTGGGTCAAGGATATATCCGATGCAGCAGGACCGACCGGGCGCCTCGCGGTGCGAGCGGTGCCGTATTCAGGGCGGTCCGTTGGCAGGGGGCAGCCCGCGTGATGGGGCGGCCCGGGTGCATGCACGTTATGAAGAGGGGGGCCGGATCACGCCGCAAGGCGCCCGATCCGTCACGCAGCCCCCTCAAGCGGGCCATGGCGGCCGCTGACGCTGCAGCGCCGATATGCCGGTGTGCGGCTGCGAAGTCAATGCAGTGCGGCCGGCCCCGGCGCATGGCACCGCCCCCATAGGCGCACGGCTCGGTGGCCGCCGGTGCGGCCGAATCGCTGCCTGGGGTGTTTGCACAGGGGGGCAGCGCGATCCCGAGGACTGGCCCTAACCCGCAGCAAGACGGCCCCGCGAAGCCCGAACAAATCTTGAATTGCCCTGCACAATCCTTGAGGAAGCGCGGATGATGGCGCAGCTCGGACGGGCATCGGGCCAGCTGAAGAGGGGGGAGAATGATCCGTTCTGTTCTGTCGGTAAGCGCCGGCCTGGCGGTGATCGCGGTCGTCTTCGCAGCTCTGTGGATCGGCTACGGCCCTCGTCCGCAAGGCGGGCCGGACAAGCGGGCCTCCGCGGCCATTCCCCTGTCGCAACAGTCACGCACCCCCATCGACCCCAAGGGACAGGCCATCCGGACGATCGCGCCGGGATCGTCCTCCGGTCCGGGGATGGCGGCGACGGCGCCTCAGGTGTCATCCTCACCCGGCATTGCTCCGGCCAGCCCCCCGATAAGCGCCACCGGTCCGTCGGCCGATCTGGGTTCTCCCGCGCGGCAGCCGGACGGCCCATCCACCACGGGTCTGAGGACGGAAACGGCTCCCGGCGGCGCTCTCGAACCATCCGCGCCGCCCGGCGGGAGCGTCGATCTCAATACGGCGTCGGTCGAGCAGTTGAACGCGCTCGGGGCCGGCATGATCGGCCGGAGAATCGTCGAGTTCCGCCCCTACACCGCGCCCGATGAACTCCTGTCGCGCCGCGTCCTGAAGCGGACCGATTACGACACCATCAAGAACGCGATCACCGTCCGATAGGCTCGTCGACGAATCGCCGAAGTGAACGCGTGTCCATCGCGGGCGTTGTCGTCCGATCGCGCGCGAGACGTGATCGTGGAACGCTCAAGGAGTCTGCCATGCGCAAGACCGCACTCATCGCGGCCGTGGCCCTGATGTCGATGGGAACCGCCAGCTTGGCGGCCGAGAACACGGGCGCCGCCGGTACGTCCGGTACGACGCCCCGGATGCAGGGATCGCCCAACGCTGCGGGCTTCGGCAAGGCCGAGACAACCGGGACTGCCGGAACCACGACACCGGACAACACCGCCAGTCAGGATGGCAAGATGAAGGGACCGCCGAACGCCTCAGGCTACCAGCACGGCAATTCCGGCGCACCGGCGGCCCGCTGAGCCGGGGCGGGGTCGCGCATCGGCCGTGTGTTCTGGAGCCTGACACCTGTGCGGCCGGTTGACGTGGCCGCGCATCGGCCGAGGCACCGTCCGTCGACCGATCCCGCCTCCAGGCTTGGTTCGGGAGCAACCGGTCGTGTGCTGCTGGGTCGGATTTCTGCGTGAGGGACAATCGTCCGCATCACAGTCTGCACCAATCTTTTCTCATCATTCGAGAGAAGATTGGTGCGGCCAAGAGGACTCGAACCTCCACCCCTCGCGGGACTAGCACCTCAAGCTAGCGCGTCTACCAATTCCGCCATGGCCGCATCGGACGCGATGATCCGTGTCCGCTCGCTCGACAGAGGCGGCCCGCGGGAGATCCCGGAGGCCGAAACGTTGTCGGCGGCGCAGCGGATAACAGATCGCTTAGCTGCCGACAAGCGCCTCGCTCACGGGGACTCGTATCCGCTGTCCAGAAGCGACGCCGCGCCGTCGCCGATGCTGGCGCCCGCCTCCACGATCGAGGCCGCCTTGCGGATCAGCTCCGTCACTTCGACCGAGATGCGGTCGCCGGTCACGACGATCTGCCCGCGGGCGATCGGATGATCGTTGGCCAGGATCTCGACCATGTCGCTGTCGCTGGCGTCCAGCTCGATCACGGCGCCACGGCCCATGCGCAGCAGCATGTGCAGCGGCATGCGCGTGCGGCCCAGCACCACCGTCAGATCGACCTTCAGCGTCTCGAAGACCGCCACAGCCTGCCATCCCGTCCCGCGGCCACACCCATGCTTGCCGAACTCTTGCAACCGGCGGCCGCGGATGTTGAAGGCTGCAACCATCGACGCAGGATGGTGAACTCTTGGTAAACGCGCCGCGCCTTACGGTCAGCCCGCATGCCTTCCCCAAGCGGCCCGGCAACGATCCGGTCGCCGGGCCGGTGGCGTGGCGGGTCAGCGACGCGGCTGTGGACTACGAAGCCGCCATCGCCTGGATGGAGGCGCGGGCCGAGGCGATCGCCCGTGGCGCGGCGCCCGAATGCGTCTGGCTGCTGGAGCATCCGCCGCTCTACACGGCCGGGACGTCGGCACGGCCCGAGGATCTCAAGGCGCCGGACCGGTTCCCGGTCCACGCGACGGGGCGGGGCGGGCAATACACCTATCACGGGCCCGGCCAGCGCGTGGCCTACGTGATGCTCGATCTCGACCGCCGCAGCCGCGACCTGCGCGCCTACGTGGCGAGCCTGGAGGCGTGGCTGATCGCGACGCTGGCGGCCTTCAACGTCCGCGCCGAGCGCCGGGAGGACCGGGTCGGCGTCTGGGTGCGCCGCCCCGAGAAGGGGCTGGGGGTCGAGGACAAGATCGCGGCGATCGGCATCCGGGTGCGCCGCTGGGTCAGCTTCCACGGGATCAGCCTGAACGTCGAGCCGGACCTGTCGCATTTCGACGGGATCGTCCCCTGCGGCGTGCGCCAGCACGGGGTGACGAGCTTGGTCGATCTCGGCCTGCCGGTGAGCATGGCCGAGGTGGACATGCAGCTCCGGGCGGCGTTCGAGGATATCTTTGGGGTGACGGTGCTGGAGGCGGTGGACTGACACGGCGGCCGATCAGGGCATTCGGTGCCGCTGCCCCGCCCGTCATCACGAGCGCAGCGCAATGACCCAGGGCAGCGCGACACCGGCTATCGTGGCGCGGCTGGATTGCTTCGCTGTGCGCGCAAAGACGGGTGTGCCAGGCCGTCTTTCGGCTGGACGCCGTACGCCGCCCTGATCAAAAATCCGCGTGCAGCCGCGAGGCGAAGAAATGGGCCGGGCCGCGGTCGCGGTTGTAGCCGGGGTTGTCGATGAACTGATAGTCGAAGGTCAGGGTCACGAACTTGGTCAGGTTCAGGGCGTAGTAGGTCTCCAGCGCCCGCTCGGTGCCGTAATTGAGCCGCCCGTCGCCGATCAGCAGCCCGTAGAAGCCGGCCGCGAAGGCTGCCCGGTGTGAGGGCGAGAGCCCGTTCATCGCTGCGCCGATCCCGATCGTGTCGTCCGGCCGGTCCCAGGCCTTGCCCTTCAGCGACAGGCCGCCCGAGAAACTCTGGTCGATATCGGTGAACGAGATGTTCTCCGTGCGCCCGTCGTTCAGGCTGGCCCGGGCGAACAGGCCGAGCTCGGGTGTCAGCGCCTGCTCCAGGTTGATGTAGCCGCCGGTCTTGCGGCGGGGCCGGCGGGTCGCGCTGGCGGCATCGCTGGCGTTGTCGAAGAAGCCGAGCTGCGTGAGCGTGACGCTCTCCCGGTTGTTGGCCGAGACGCCGACATTCGAGAACAGGCCGAGGCGCAGCTTGCCCGGCTGGTCGAGCCCCGGCAGGACGTAGCGCTGCTCGAACTCGGCGTTGAGCCCGGCGCGGCGGAACACCCGCGGGTCGAGCACGTCGCTGGACGGCTCCTTGGGCACCTGCGTGTAGGCGGCCCGGATCGCGAACTCGGGCCGGTTGTACTCGGCGTAGACGCCCTGCGTGAAGCCGGGGAGATTGGCCGGGAAGTCCCAGGCCGAGGAGCCCCACAGCGACCAGTTGAAGAAATCGACCCGCGGATCGTGCGCGTAGATGTTGCCGTCGAAGAAGTCGCCCAGCGCGAACTTGCCGGCGATCAGCGTGATCCGCTCGGCATCGTAGCGGGTGGCGACCTGGTTCGGCCCGTCCGGCACCTCCACGGTCTCGCCGCCGAGGTTGATTGTCTGCTTCACGTAGTAGCGATTTGAGCGCAGCTTCGGGAACGGAGCGCCGGCCTTCTGCGCCTCGCCGTTGACGAAACCGGCCACGCCGAGCGTCCGCGACAGGCCGAAGCCCTGGCTGAACTCGGGATTGTAGTAGACTTCGGTCGTATCGGTGAGCTTGAGTCCGAGGAAGAGCGTGGCCGTGGTGGTCTGCCGGGCCTGATGCGGGAGCAGGCTCTGGGCCCCCTCGTAGGGGGAGCGGAAGCCTGGCACGCCCTGCGCGATCAGGGTCGTCTGCCCGTGCAGCGAGAAGCGGCCGGTATCGCCGTTGTCGGGATCGTGCGGAGCGGTCTCGTCCGGGTCGGGCGGCACCCGCAGCCCGTCGGGGAACCACATCAGCCGCAGGAACATCTGGTTCGACGTGAAGCTCGCCCGGGTCGAGACCGGGCCGCCCGCATCGCCGGGCACGACGCCCAGCGGGAAGCGCCGGCTGCCGCCGAGATCGATGTAGCGGTAGTCGATCCCGAGGGCGAAATGGTCGGAGACGGCGTATTGCACCCCCGCGCCGAGGGTGAAGCCGAGATAGCCGAGTTCCCGCTGCGCCGTATTCTGACCGCCCGTGTCGAGGTCCGGATAGGTCGCGAGGAAGCGCGCATTGGCGCCAGCGAGGCCGAAGGCGCCATAGATCAGGTAGCGTTCGAAGCTGTAGCCGAGCCGCGCCCGCAAGGTGCCGTAGAGTTCGGTCTTCGCGCGCACGATGTTGAAGGCCGGGTCGGCGTCCGCGTAGCCGAAGCCCGCGATGGTCGAAGGGACCGGCCGCTTCAGGTTCGCGGCGTCGAGACTGGCCTCGACGCCGTAGACCCACGGGCCCGTCTGCCAGTTCCAGCCGCCGAACAGCCCGCCCACCGCCGTGGTGGCGTTCCGCCCCTGGTCGCTGCGGCCCGTCGAATCGCCGCTCTTGAAGGCCGGCACCGGCCGCCCGCCGATCGTCGTCGGACCGAACGTGTAGGCCCCGTAGGAGCCGCCTGCGCTGCCCTCGATACCGAGATAGGCGCCCGCCCAGTCGGCGTAGGCAGATGCCTCCGCCGCCGGACGCGGCGCCGCGAGGTCGGCTGCACCGGCGGGCGCCAAGCACGCAGGCACCAGCATGAAAGCCGTCGCCTGGCTCAGAAGCGCGATCCGGTAGGGATGTTTCGATGGAGCCAGGGGCGCGGAACGGATTTTCATACGACTCACAGCAACAATATAGCTTTTGCTAAAACCCGTCGTGTTGCCGCGCAAGCCGTGGCGCACCGGAGCGGTGCACGCAGTGTCGCATGTGCGGCAGCTCCGCTTCCGGTCCACTGGCACGTTCTCGCCCCTCAGCGTGGCAGTTGCATGACGATCCCGAGAACCCTGGACCGGTCAAGGTCCAGTCGGTCACAGATCTGCGAAAAGTCTTTCTGGCAACAGATTACAATCGATCGCGGGTGGGGTTGAGACTAGGAAATACGAACCGCGCCACCGAAAAGGCTATCAGATTAGAATTGTTATTATTTGATAGTGATGCGATTCCTGTTTGAACTTCTGCCGCGGGAGTTTATGTGCGGAGGCATGCGCGCCTCAACCGCCCCATCGCTTCTTCGCGGCCTTGCCGTGGCTGCCGCCCTTGTGATCGTGGGATCCGCCGCGGCCAAGGAAGTGCCGATCGGCCCGCACGTGACCCGCAACGGCCTGGAGGTCGCGGCCGTCTACCTCCAGCCGATCGAGATGGAGCCCGCCGGCATGATGCGCGATGCCGCGCAGTCGGACCTCCACCTTGAGACCGATATCCGCGCCGCCAAGGACAACCGCAACGGCTTCGCAGAGGGCGACTGGGTGCCGGCCCTCGACGTGCGTTTCGAGGCGGTCAAGCTCGACGGCGACAAGCCCACCGACCAGAAGGTCTCGGGGATGCTGATGCCGATGGTCGCCAATGACGGGCCGCATTACGGCGACAACGTCAAGCTGTTCGGTCCAGGGCGATATCGCCTGAAGGTCACCGTCGCGCCCCCCGGCAAGGACAGCCATTTCGGACGGCACGTCGATAAGGAGACGGGGGTCGGCCCGTGGTTCGAGCCCTTCGACGTCGTCCAGGATTTCACCTTCGCCGGCGTCGGCAAGAAGGGCGCCTACTGACGGGCGCCGATTGATGATTTGAGGATCCCGCGTGTCTCGCCTGTCGCGCTCCGCCAGCCTTGCCATCACCCTGCTCGCCGCTCTCGGTGCGCCGTTCAGCGTGCGCGCCGATGACATGCCGGTGATCAAGGTGGAAATGCGCGACGGCGTGATCCTGCCGGCGGTGATCGAGGTGCCGGCCAACACCCGGTTCAAGCTGGAAATCTCGAATACCGGGCAGTCGCCCGTCGAGTTCGAGAGCACGGAACTGAAGCGCGAGAAGGCGCTGGCCGCCGGTTCGACCTCGGCGATCGTGTTCCGCACCCTCGATGCCGGCACCTATCAGGTGTTCGACGACTTCCATCCCGACGCCAAGGCGACCCTGGTCGCGAAATGAGCGCGTCGACGGCAGCGCCCGCTTCCCTCCCCATAGCCTCCGGTCCTTCGCGCCGCGCCTGGATCGATGCACGTCTTGCCGCGTTCGGCCATGGGATGCGGCGCTACGGCTGGGTGATCCGGTCGGTGCAGTGGCTGATCATCGCCGTCTACGCGGTGCTGGTGATCGTGCCCGCCCTGCTACCGCTGCCCGACAATGCCGCCCATATCTGGACCAATCTGACGCTGGCCGCACAGTTCGCCTTCTGGGGAATCTGGTGGCCGTTCGTGCTGCTCAGCATGGTGCTGGTCGGCCGAGCGTGGTGCGGCATCCTCTGCCCCGAAGGAGCGCTCAGCGAGTTCGCCAGCCGCTGGAGCCGCGGCTACGCGGTGCCGCGCTGGATCACGTGGCAAGGCTGGCCGTTCCTGGCGTTTGCCGGCACCACGGTCTACGGCCAGATGACCAGCGTGTACGGCTATCCGAAGCCGGTTCTGGCGGTGCTCGGCGGCTCGACCCTCGCGGCGATCGTGGTGGGGCTGCTCTACGGGCGCAACAAGCGGGTCTGGTGCCGCTACCTCTGCCCGGTCAACGGCGTATTCGCGGTGCTGTCGAAGCTCGCCCCGATCAGTTTCCAGGTCGACCGGGCCGCCTGGGCGGCTTCACCGAAGCCTGTCCGGGGCGGCAAGGCGTTCAACTGCGCGCCGCTCGTGCCGGTGAAGACGATGCGTGGCGCCGGGGCCTGCCACATGTGCGGGCGGTGCAGCGGCCATCGCGGGGCGGTGCGCCTCGCCCTGCGCTCGCCCAACCACGAGATCGTGCACGTGGCCGGCACCGAGCCGGATCTCAACCAGACCGTGCTGATCCTGTTCGGCATGCTGGCCCTGGCAGTGGGCGCGTTCCAATGGTCGGCAAGCCCCTGGTACGTCGAGGCCAAGCAATGGGCCGCGACCTGGCTCATTGACCGCGGTGTGACGTGGCCGCTCGAGATGTCGGCGCCCTGGTTCGTGCTGACGAACTACCCCGACCGCAGCGACGTCATGACCCTGCTCGATGGCGGGCTGCTCCTGGCCTATATCGGCGCGGCGACGGTGATCCTCGGGCTGGCCCTGTCGGGGATCGTGGCGCTGGCGACCCTGTCCCTCGGGGGCTGGTCGCTCCGGCGCTTCCATCACCTGACGCAGACGCTGATCCCGGTGGCGGGCTGCGGCGTCTTCCTGGGCCTCTCGGCGCTGACCGTCACGTTCCTGCGGGGCGACGGCATCGTGATCCCCCACGTGGCCGAGATGCGCGCCGGGCTGCTTGCCGGAGCGAGCCTATGGAGCGTCTGGCTCGCGTGGCGGGTCGCCGGCCTCGACGCTGGCGGAGTCCGACGGGCCGCGGGCACGGCCTGCATCGCCGGTGCGGCCGCCCTGTCGGTGGTCAACTGGGTGCTCATGTTCTGGATCTGGTAGCGCGGTCCGCGCGGCCTCTCGCAACACCTCGCAATCTCTGGAGACCGCCATGATCGGCGCCTTCGTCATCGCCTTCCGCGAAGTCATCGAGGCGGGCCTCATCATCTCGATCGTGCTGGCGGCGACCCGCGGCATTCCCGGCCGGATGCGCTGGGTGCTGCTGGGCATCGCGGGCGGGCTGGCGGGCGCCGGTCTCGTCGCTTTGTTTGCGGAAAAGATTTCCGACGCCTTCGAGGGCAGCGGGCAGGACATCCTGAACGCGGCGGTGCTGATCGTCGCGGTGCTGCTGCTGGTCTGGCACAACACCTGGATGAGCAAGCACGGCAAGGAACTGGCGGGCGAATTGCGCGCGGCCGGCGCGGCGGTGCGCTCGGGCGAGCGCGAGGCCGCCGCCCTGTCGATCGTGATCGGCGCCGCGATCCTGCGCGAGGGCGCCGAGCTGGTGCTGTTCCTCTACGGCCTCGTGGCCTCGGGCACCTCGGGGGCGGATATTCAGTTCGGCGCGGTGGCCGGCATCGGCGCGGGGGCGCTGCTCTCGGCGGTGACGTATTTCGGGCTCGCCTCGATCCCGAGCCGCTACGTGTTCTCGGTGACGAGCGTGCTGATCATCTTCCTGGCCGCGGGCCTCGCCGCACAGGCCGCCCAGTTCCTAGCCAATGCCGGCGTGGTCGACATCCTCGGCCACACCCTCTGGAACAGCTCCGGCGTGATCGCCGAGAATTCCTGGCCGGGCCGGATTCTCCACGCGCTCGTCGGTTACACCGACCGGCCGACCGCCCTGCAGGGGCTCGTCTACGTCGCCACCATCGCGGTGATGATCGGGCTGATGCAGTGGAGCGCCGCCGACAAGCGCCGGGCCGTGCGGCCCGCCTGAGGCTGCGGCGACGAGTGGGATATGGGATTCCAAAGGGCTGAAGCCCTTTGGTGGGGTGCCGGGGCGACGCCCTGGCTTTCATCCGGCATCGCCCAAATGCAGGGCAGAGCCCTGCACCCGCAAAAGGTCCCGGACCTTTTGAATCCGGGACCTTGATGGGCGCGTAAGACTCAGGCCTGCGCGGCCCATTTCGTCGCGTCAGCCGGCTTCTGCTTGTAGATCGTGCCGGCGAAATCGACGTGCAGTTCCGTGGCGACGTCATCGCCCCGGTGCGCCAGAAGCTCGAAATGCTTGGGCTTCCGGCGCGGTGCGTCCGTCACAGTCCAGCCGTCGGCGGCCGCCGCCGCGAGGGCCTGGGCGGGATCAGCCGGAACGTCCGGCCGCGCCGGACCCGGCGGGTGATGGGGCTTCTTGTGCTGAATCAGCACCGGTTCCCGGCCTTCGGCCGCGATCCGCGTGACCTTGATCTCCGAGGGGCGGCGCTCGCCCTCCAGGCTGACGCGCAGACCGGATGTAAGCGGGAACGCGTCCGCGCCTTTGGGACCAAGATCGGCCAGATGTGTCGTCCCGTCCGCCTCGAGAGTGAAGCGGTGCGCGAAGACGTGCTGAATGGTGCCCGACAGGGCAGTCTCGTCGTGATGCGGCATGATCTTCTCCGTAGAGCGCCCAACCGCAGGCGCTTTCGATATATCGGATTGGATCATGTCCTGTTCAAGGCGGCTGGGTCGCCATCCGTCAAACGCGTGCGGGTGGGGCGGGCTAGGCCCCGGTCGCCACCGCCCGGTTCGGGTCGGCCCCCCATTCCGACCAGGAACCGTCATAGAGGCCGCGGGCGTTCCGGCCCATCGTCTCCAGGGCCAGCGCGATGATCGCCGCAGTCACGCCGGAGCCGCAGGTGGTCATGATCGGTCGGTCCGGGTCGACGCCGTTCTCCGCGAAGACCGCGGCCAACGCCTCCGGACTCTTCATCCGGCCGTCGCGTTGCAGCGCCGCGTAGTGCAGATTGCGGGCGCCGGGCATGTGGCCGGGGCGGACGCCGGGGCGCGGCTCCGGCTCCTCGCCGCGGAAGCGCGTGCCCGAGCGCGCATCGACCACCTGAGCCGAGCCGCTCGCCAGGGCACGGGCGACATCGTCGGCATCCGCCACCGCCCCGTGATCGAGGCGGGCGGTAAAATGCCGGCGCTCGCGGGGCGGGGGCTCGCCCTCCTCGGTGGGATAGCCGGCTGAAATCCAAGCCGGGAGACCACCATCCAGCACCAGGGCGTCGCGCACCCCGAAGGCCTTCAGCATCCACCAGACCCGCGGTGCCGAGAACAGGCCCATCCCGTCATAGACCACGATCTGCTGTCCGTCGCCGACGCCGAGCGCTCGCATCCGCGCGGCGAAGACCTCGGGCCGGGGCAGCATGTGCGGCAGGCTCGACTCCGTGTCGCTCATGGCGTCGAGGTCGAAGCGCCGGGCGCCGGGGATGTGGGCGGCGCGGAACTCGGCCTCGGGGTCGCGGCCGGCGGCCGGCAGATACCAGGAGGCGTCGAGAACCACGAGATCGGGGGCGGTGAGGCGGTCGTGCAGCCAATCGGGTGACACGAGGGGCGCATGGGCCATGGTCGGCGGATCCGGCACTGGTCTCGGGGAGGGCACAGCAAACCACAGGTCGTTCCGGCTTGCACGTCCGGAAGACGCCCAAGTCGAGGCGTGCGTCCCATTTCGTCAGCCCAGCGAATGCCAATCGAACCGGCGGCATCCACGTTGAGCTACGCTTCCCGCACCGTGCTCCGATGCAACGCGCGCAGGCTGGTCTTGTTTTAAAGAGCCTTAACCCCAGTTACGACAACAAGATGACGCCGATCGCGCCGGTCGTTTCAGGCCGGCATCGAGCGGGCTGCCCCGGACGCCGTCCCGACGGACGTGCTTCGGGGTCCCCGCCTTGAGGGAACGGCGTTCCACCCTCTCGATCTGCCAAGGGCACCGCACCCGCCCGGCAGGATGATTATTGAGCCGATCGACACCATGAATCAACTCGTCCGCATGTCCCAGATCGGCGATGCCGAGACCATCAAGGAGCCGTCGGCCGACCTGCGTGTCCCCTTCGCGCAATCGGGGGCCTTCGTGTGCAAGTACATCATCGGCGAGCCGAACGACCGGGCGATCTGCTGCGGCGCGCCGGTGTCGGACGGCAAGAGCTGGTGCGCCTACCACCGCCGGATCGTGTTCGAGCCCACCCGCCCGGGCCGCATCCGCTGAGCCGGACGTCGCGCCCGGCCGTCACTGCGAGCGCATGATCTGGATGACGGCCGGGGTGATGATGACGACGAACAGCACCGGCAGGAAGAACAGGATCATCGGCACTGTCAGCTTGGGCGGCAGCGCGGCCGCCTTCTTCTCCGCCTCGGTCATGCGCTGATCGCGGCTCTCCTGAGCCAGGATCCGGAGCGCCTGCCCGACCGGCGTGCCGTAGCGTTCGGCTTGGATCAGCGCGGTCGATACGGCCTTCACCGGATCGAGGCCGGTGCGCAGCACGAGATTCTCGTAGGCCTGGCGCCGGTCCGGCAGGAACGACATCTCCGCGGTCATCAGCGCAAGTTCCTCGGCCAGCACCACCGAGGAGGTGGCGATCTCGGTGCTGACTTTCCGGAAGGCATGCTCGATCGCCATGCCGGACTCGACGCAGATCAGCGTGAGGTCGAGGGCGTCCGGCCACGCTTTGCGGATCTCGGTCTGGCGCTTCTTGGCGGCGTTGACGAGGAACAGCTCCGGCGCCTTGATGCCGGCATAGGCGGCGGCGATCACCAGACCGAACCGCATGAGGTAGGAGACGTCGAGCGCCTCCAGGATGAACAGGTAGAACACGGCGCCGATCACCGCACCGATCGGGACGACGAGGCGGAAGAACAGGAACGCGGTCTCGGCCCCCTGTCCGCGATAGCCGGCCTGCATCAGCTTGCGCTTGGCTGTGTCGGTGGCAAGCCAGCGCTGCAACTGATACCGCTCGACGATCGACTTCATATAGGCCTTCGGCTCGACGCGCAGCGTGCCCCGGGTCGTGGCCTGGGCGCCCTTCGCGCGCTCGCGCCGCCGGATCTGCTCGCGCTCATCGCCCACGAGCTTCATCCGTTTCTCGAGCTTATCGGTCTCGAAGAAGGGCTGCGCCACCGCGAAGGCGGTTGCGGCCGCGGCGATCGCGGTCAGCAGCGTGCCCATGAATCTGGGATCGAACAGCTTCGCGGCGATGTCGTCGATCATGGGTCCGGATCCGGGACGGGTGCGGCAGACTTTGTGGCCTGCTCTCAGAACTCGAAGGACACCATCTTCTTGATGGTGAAGACCCCGATCGACATCCAGATCGCCGCGCCCACCAGCGCGACGCGGCCGATATCGGTCGTCCAGAGCAGCGAGATGTAGTCGGGGCTCGTCAGGGTGGTGATGCCCGCCACCCCGAAGGGCAGGCAGGCGATGATCGAGGCCGAGGCCTTGGCCTCCATGCTCATCGCCTGGATCTTGCCGCGCATCTTGGCGCGGTCGCGCAGCACCGTGGAGAGGTTGCTCAAGGCTTCCGAGAGGTTGCCGCCCGATTGCTGCTGAATGTTGATCACGATGACGAAGAAGTTGACCTCGGGCGTGGGGACCCGGTCGAACAGGCGCGTCACCGCCTCGCCGAGCGACAGGCCGAGCGCCTGGGTCTCCACCACGGTCCGGAACTCGCTGCGGACCGGCTCCTCGGCCTCGCGGGAGACCATGCGAAAGCAGTCCCCGACCGGGATGCCGGTCCGGATGCCGCGCACCACCACGTCGACGGCGTTGGGCAGCTCCTTGTTGAACTTCGCGATGCGCTTCATGCGCAGGTGGCGCAGCAGCCAGGCCGGCAGGCCGAAGCCCCCCGCGAAGGCGGCCGCAGCCCCGACGATCGGGCTGTCGGTGAGCACGAACAGCACCAGCCCGAGGATCCCGGCGCTGATGCCCGAGATCATGTAGAAGGTCCGCTTCGTCCAATCGAGGCCGGCGCGGGCGAGCTTCAGCTCAATGGTCGCCTTGGAGGCACCCTTGGCCTTCGCCTCGATCTCGCTGAGCGTCTTGGCGACCTGCTCGCGCCGGTTGACCGCCACGCCCCGCAGGGCCGCCCCGGTGGGAGAGACGGCGAGCGCCTTCAGGCGCTTGTTCGCCCGCCGCTCGCCGTCGAGCAGGGGTAGGACCGCCACGTAGGCGACCGCCGCCACCGCGATGCCGATGAGGCCCGCGACGATCGGCAGGTTCGAGGCGCCCGCGGCGGCGGCGAGATCCGGCATGCGCTCAGTTCCGATCGACGACCTCGGCGGCGTCGAGCGCCTCGCCGAGCCGGCGCTCCAGGCCGTAATAGCGGGCGCGCTCCCAGAATTTCGGCCGGCCGATGCCGGTGGAGCGGTGCCGCCCGACCAGCCTGCCGTTCGCATCCTCCCCGACGATATCGTAGAGGAAGATGTCCTGGGTGGTGATGACGTCGCCCTCCATGCCGAGCACCTCGGTGATGTGGGTGATCCGCCGCGAGCCATCGCGCAGGCGCATCGCCTGGATCACCACGTCGATCGAGCCGCAGATCATCTCGCGCAGGGTCTTCGAGGGCAGGGTGAAGCCGCCCATCGAGATCATCGACTCGATACGCGACAGGCATTCGCGCGGGCTGTTGGCGTGGAGCGTGCCCATCGAGCCGTCGTGGCCGGTGTTCATCGCCTGGAGCAGGTCGAAGGCCTCGGGTCCGCGCACCTCGCCGACGATGATCCGTTCGGGGCGCATGCGCAGGCAATTCTTGACGAGGTCGCGCATGGTGACCGAGCCCTGGCCCTCCATGTTGGGCGGGCGCGTCTCCAGGCGGACCACGTGGGGCTGCTGGAGCTGGAGTTCCGCCGCGTCCTCGCAGGTGATGACCCGCTCGTCGTGCTCGATGAAGGCGGTGAGGCAGTTGAGCAGGGTGGTCTTGCCCGAGCCCGTGCCGCCCGAGATCACCACGTTGCAGCGGGACTGGCCGATGATCTTCAGGACCTCGGCCCCCTCGGGCGAGATCGCCCCGAAGCGCACGAGCTGCTCCAGGGTGAGCTTGTCCTTCTTGAACTTACGGATGGTGAGCGCCGGGCCGTCGATGGCCAGCGGCGGTGCGATGACGTTGACGCGGGATCCGTCCGGCAGGCGCGCGTCGCAGATCGGCGAGGCGTCGTCGACCCGGCGGCCCACCTGGCTGACGATGCGCTGGCAGATGTTCATCAGCTGCTGGTTGTCGCGGAACCGGACGCTGGTCAGCTGGATCTTACCCCCGACCTCGATGAAGGTCCGGTTGGCGCCGTTGACCATGATGTCGGCGATGTCGTCGCGGGCGAGCAGCGGCTCGAGCGGGCCGTAGCCGAGCACGTCGTTGCAGATGTCGTCGAGCAGCTCCTCCTGCTCGGCGATCGACAGGACGATGTTCTTGAGCCCGATGATCTCCGTGACGATGTCGCGGATTTCCTCGCGCGCGGTCTCGGCGTCGAGGCGCGAGAGCTGCGTGAGGTCGATCGCCTCGATCAACGCACCGAAGATCAGGCTCTTGGTGCGGTAGTAATCCTCGGACCGCACCGCCTCGACGACCACAGGGTTCGCGGGTTCGGGCCGCCGTGGCGCCGGCGCGGCCTCGCGCGGGGCCGAGGCCGGCGGGGCGGCGGGCGATTTCGGAATCGGCAGGGGCGCGGCGGCCGCGCCGCCGGTCTGGCGTCTACCGAACATCGGCCGGCTCCAAGGCGCAGTCCCGCCGCATCACGAGGCCTTTCCGCCGGCGAGCTTGATGCCGCCGAGCTTGGTGCCGGCGAACCGGGCCAGCAGCGGCTCCAGCAAGCTCGCGCGCCCGGTGCGCTTGGTCTCCGCGCGGCCGAGCGTCAGAGCCGCCAGGTCGTTGAACAGCTCCGCCACCTTCGAGCCGGCCTGGATCTCGGCAATCATCTGGCCATTGTTGGCGGCGGTCCCGAACAGGGCCGGTTCGAACGGGATCGTCAGCGCGACCGGAGCCTCCAGGGTCTTGGCGAATTCGGGCGTGCCGATCTCGGGGCGCTTCGGCACGCCGACGCCGTTGAGCAGGATTCGCGGTGGCGCATCGTTCGGGCGTCCGTGCTTGAGCGCGCCGAGGAGGTTCTTGGCGTTGCGCAGGCTGGCGAGGTCGGGGCTCGCGACGATCAGGATCTCGTCGGCCGCCGTCAGGACGCGTTTCGTCCACGCGTTCCACTGGTGCGGCACGTCGAGCACCACGCAGGGCACGCTCGCCCGCAGGTACTCGATCAGGGCGTCGAAGGCCGGCTCCGACAGGTCGATGGTGCGGTCGAGACTCGCGGGCGCCGAGAGCAGGCTCAACGTATCGCTGCACTTCGACAGCAGCCGCTCGACCAGGGCGGAATCCAGGCGCTCGGGGGCGAAGACCGCCTCGGCGATGCCCTGCGGCGGGTCTTGGTTGAAGTTCAGCGAGGCGGTGCCGTAGGCGATGTCGAGGTCGGCGATCACCGTCTGCACACCCTGGCTGCGGGCGACCGACCACGCGAAATTGTGCGCCACCGTGGAGGCGCCGATGCCGCCCTTCACGCCGTAGACCGCCACCGTGCGGCCCACCGGCTTGACACCCGGGGCCGTGAACAGGTCGGAGATCGCCCCGATCAGGATCAGCGGATCGACCGGCGCCATCAGGTAGTCGGACACCCCACGCTGGATCAGCTGGCGGTAGAGCGTCACGTCGTTGAGATGGCCGATCACCAGGACGCGGGTGCCCTCGTCGCAGACCTCGGCCAGGGCATCGAGGCATTCGAGCGGCTTCGAGCGCGGTCCCTGCGTTTCCAGCACGATGACGTTGGGCGTCGGTGCGTGCCGGTAGGCCTCGATGGCCGCAGCGCCGCCGCCCATCCGGACCTTGACCTGCGCCTTCTGCATGCGCCGGTCGAGGGCCGCACCCTCGATCATCGCGGCGGTCTCGCTGGTCTCGCAGAATGCCTGGATGGTGATCCGGGGCACCGGGGCGATCGTGCGCTCGGTTGTCTCGGACAGGTCTGCCATGACGGCGCTTTCAGGTTCGCGTTCGGGGTGCGGCGTCGGGATCGAGCAGGATGGAAACTTATCGTCCGACCTGAGATTTCACGTCGGTCTGTCCATCTTGACGCCACGCGGTTGATGGATCCTTGCCATCGCGCAATTGACCAATGTCGCGGACCCGCTTGACCGTATCGATCCGGCCCTCGGGCCGTCCGCGGACCAGATCGACGGGATCGGCCACTTGCGCCGCCACATTGCTCTGCATGGCGCAACCGAGGTTCCACATCGGGCGGTTGCTGTAATCGAGCGCGAAGTTGCTGGTCCCGGTGTCGTGGGGCCAGAGCCCACAGGCGTCGGAAACTTTGGCCTGCATGCGCTGGAAGCTCAGCCGGATCGGCGCGGCGAGGCTTGGGGCCGCCACGGCATAGCCGGTGACGGCGATCTCGCGGGCGCTGACCCTGTCCTGCGCGCCCAGCCGGCTCAGGACCGCCACCGTGCGGGCGACGGCCTCGGCCTGCGCCGGCGGAACACCCTGGGGGACTTCCATCAGGAGGGTTCCGCGCCCGTAGCGGCGGTATTCCAGCATGAAGGCGTCGACATCGGCGGTCTGGCGGGGATCGAGATGGCCGACCCCCGTCGGGAACACGTCGAGGCTGCGGGTGCCGTCGGCCAGGACGATCGGATGTCGGACCCGATAGTCCGCGATCTCGATCGCGCCGGTGGCGGTCGGCTCGCTCTTGCAGCCGGCCGCGAGGGTGCCGAGGGCGCAGGCGGCGAGTAGGGCGGCCCGGGTGCGAAGCCGGGAGAGCGGGTGGAGTCCGGTCATGGATCCGATCCTGAAGGCACTACTCGACGATGAAGCCGACGCGGCCGCGATAGCTCTGCCCGAGCGGGGCCGCGCCGGTGGGGGCGACCTTGCCGTACAGGCGGTTGATCTGGCCGAGGAGCACCGCCTGACCGTCGGTGGAATCGACGAAGTTGTCGTCGGGCCGGCTGACCTGCTTCGGCTCCATCGCCCGGGCGATGAAGGGGGTGCACATGATCATCAGCTCGGTCTCCATGCGCTGGTAGTCCCGGGAGCGGAACAGGGCGCCGAGGATCGGCAGGTTGATCAGGCCGGGCAGGCCGGAGATCGCCTGCTTGTTCACCTGCTGGATGAGGCCGGCGGTCATCATCACGCCGCCGGAGGGCAGCTCGACCGTGGTCTCGGACCGGCGGACCCGTGTTCCGGGGATCGCGGTCGTGACGCCGTCGTTGGTGTAGTTGAAGCTGTTCGTCGGATCGATCTCGGTCACGTCGGTGGCCACGCGGATCGAGATCCGGTTGTCGGCCAGAACCACCGGCGTGAAGCTCAGGGCGACGCCGTAGGGCTTGAAGGTGATGCCGGGGGCGGAGCAGAGGCCGCTGACGCAGCTCGAGGCGGCCGATGGCACCGGAAACTCGCCGCCGGCCAGGAACTTCGCGGCCTCGCCGGAGATCGCCGTCAGCGTCGGCTCCGCGAGGACGCGCGAGACGCCGGCCTGCTCGAAGGCCTTCAGCGTCGCCTGGAGCGAGAAGCCCCCCGCCCTCACCGAGGCCTGGATCTGGTTGCCGGTGGGCGTCGTCCCGCCGGTGATCGGGAAGGGCAGCGCGTTGGCCAGCGATGGGGAGGTCGTCGCGTTGCCGAGGGGGTTCAGCGCCGACCAATTGCCGTTCAGGTTGATGCCGAACTGCTTCAGGACGTTGCGCGAGACCTCCACCACGGTGACGCGCAGCATCACCTGGTCCTTGTTGCGGATGGAGAGGTTGTTGATCACCGCACCCCGGGCGCCGGCCGCGACGCCGCCGCTCGACCCGCCAGTGCCGCCGCCGCCTCCACCCCCCAGCCCCACGAAGGCGTTGGCGATATCGATCGCCTGCTGAGCGTCAGCCGAGGAATTCACCGAGCCCGACAGCAGCACCGAGGCCCCGGAGGAGCGGACGTCGAACCGGCCGCCCGGGATGCTCTGACCGAGCAATTCGCGCAGGGTCCCGAGATTGAGGTCGCGGGCCACGGTCACGTCGAGGGCGGCGATCTGGCGGCCCTCGGCATCCATGATGAAAATCGAGGTCGCGCCATCGGCCATGCCGATCACGAAGACCTTGCGGGTCGAGCGGACCACGGCATTGGCGACCGCCGGGTTGGCGACGAAGACCTCCTTGGCGTCCCGCGGCAGGTCCACGATCACGGAGCGGCCGGCCGTGAGCTCGACGCGCCGGGTCGAGGCGGCCTCCGCGGAGCCGACCGTCAGGACCGGGGCGGGCCCGAGGACCGGCCGGTTCTGCGCGGAGGCGGGGACGGTCAGGCTGGCCAGCAGGGCAAGGGCACAGGCCCTGTGGCGGGTCGGGCGCCGCGCTGGGCGGGCTGAGGGCAGCGGAGCGAGCATGGCGGTCACGGCGTCTGCTGCTGCGCGATGCCGAAACGCACCACGGTCAGTGCGTCATCGGGCGTCTGCGCCTGGGGCGTGTCGGGGAGGCGTTCGGCGGGAGCGCCGGCATCGGCGAGGCTGCGCAGCGACAGCGACAGCGAGCCGTCCTTCCCGGCGAGGGTGAGGGCTTCGGCCTGGGCGGGGGTGACGGCCAGCGTCGCGGTCTCGCCCGTGACGACGTTTGTGCCGTTCTTCTCCTGGATCAACTGGCCGATCGCGAGGACGCGGATGTCGGTCAGGATCGTCTGCGAGATTTGGGAATCGCGCTCGGCGAGCCCTATTTTGACCGGCTTGTGGAAGGTGCGGATCACGTCGACGCGATCGTTGGGCAGGATGAAGCCGCCGGCCGAATTGGTGCCGCGGCTGTCTGTGGTGATCGCGACCGCCCGCAGGCCCTGCGGCAGGATCGCCGCCATGAAACCGTTCTCCGGGCGCACGAGCTTCTGGGCGCGGATCGGCTCGCCCGCCAGGAAGGCCGAGCGAACGGAGGCGCCGACCGCCTCCTCAAGGGCCTTCGGGTTGGTCTTGCGGCTCATGTAGCCGGGGTTCACGGCGCCGTCCGGCCAGGCTTGCCAGCGCAGATCCGCGGGGCGCAGCACCTGCCCCATCGGCAGGTCGGTCGCGGCGACCAGCACGTCGTTCATCGGCACCGGCGGCGCCTCGGCTTTCATCGGCGCCGGAGGCGGGGGCGGATCGCCGCCGCTCATCAGGAAGGCCGCCCCGCTTCCCGCCGCGAGGGCGATGCCGAGGACGGCGAGACGGGCAGGTTTCATCGCATCGCCACACGCCGGAGACGGCCGAATTGCCGTCCATGACCGGAACTTGCGCGGGGATTCGTGTACTTATGGTTAAGCTATTGTAACTCCGCCTCCTGAATCGTTCGGAAGCGTACGAAATGCGCGCCGGCGGTCACAACCGGCGCGATCCTTCAGCATCCGCGCGAGCTTGACCGTGGTATCACGGGTCCGTGTGATCTATTTTGCATGCGGAATCGCCCCGGAAGCGGGCGCCCGGGTGAATCGGGGGGAGACATGATCAGGACATTCAGCGGTGCGGTGCTGGCGGCGGCGCTGGCGGGGACGGCCCTTGGGTCGATGACCGGCGGGGTCGCGGCCCAGGGCGGCGCGGACGCGTTCTCCGGCAACGCGGTGCGCATCGGCATCCTCAACGACCAGTCCGGCCTCTACGCCGAGTATGGCGGCCAGGGTTCGGTCGAGGCCGCCCGCATGGCGGTGGAGGATATGGGCGGCAAGATCGGCAGCGTCCCGATCGAGATCCTCTCGGCCGATCACCAGAACAAGCCCGACATCGCCTCGGCGATCGCCCGGCAATGGTACGATCGCGACGGCGTCGATGCGATCATGGAACTGACCACCTCCTCGGTGGCGCTGGCGGTTCAGGGCCTGTCCAAGGAGAAGAAGAAGATCACCATCACCACGGGGGCGGCGACCAGCGATCTCACCGGCAAGGCTTGCACGCCTTACGGCTACCACTGGGCCTTCGACACGCGGGCGCTGGCGGTGGGCACCGGCGGCGCGCTGACCCGGGCGGGGGGCAATACGTGGTTCTTCCTGACGGCCGACTACGCCTTCGGCTCGGCGCTGGAGGCCGATACCAGCAAGGTGGTGACCGCCAATGGCGGCAAGGTGGTGGGCAGCGTCCGGCACCCGCTCGCGAACCAGGATTTCTCCTCGTTCCTGCTTCAGGCCCAGGGCTCGAAGGCCAAGGTGATCGGGCTCGCCAATGCCGGGCTCGACACCTCGAACGCGATCAAGCAGGCGGCCGAATACGGCATCGTCGAGGGCGGCCAGAAGCTCGCGGCTCTGCTGTTCACCCTGTCGGAGGTGCACGGGCTCGGCCTCAAGGTGGCGCAGGGCCTGACGCTGACCGAGGGCTGGTACTGGGACGCCAACGACGAGACCCGCGCCTTCGGCCAGCGCTATATGAAGCGCACCGGCCGGATGCCCAACATGATCCAGGCCGGCACCTACTCGGCGGTCCTGTCCTACCTGAAGGCCGTGAAGGCGGCCGGCACCGACGAGACCGACGCGGTCAACGCCAAGCTCAAGGCGCTGCCGGTGGACGATGCCTTCGCGCATGGCGGCGTCGTGCAGTCCGACGGCATGATGGTGCACGACATGTACCTGTTCGAGGTCAAGAAGCCCGCCGAGTCGAAGGGCGCGTGGGACCTCTACAAGTTGATCTCGACCATCCCCGGCAAGGAGGCCTTCGCCGCGCCGACCGAGAGCGGCTGCCCGCTGACGGCGGCGGCGAAGTAGGGCTGCGGGCGCCTCGCCAGCACGTGGTCTCAGGACAATCCGGATCCGAGGCCGTCGCGCGTCCTCCCTCCCCCGCAGAGGGGGGAGGGATAGGCGCAATTGCGACCCACCCGGTTCACCCCACCCAGACGCGCCGGTACAGCGCCACGATCTCCTCGGCGCTGGGCTCGATCGGGTTGTTGGCCGGCGATCCGGAGGCGAGCGCCTGGGCCGCCATGGTGGGGAGCAGGGCCTCCCAGCGGGCCGGGTCGATCCCGTATTCCTTGGGGCCGGGGACGTCGAGGTCGTCGTTGAGCGCTTCGAGTTCTGCCACCAGGGCGGCAGCGGCGGACCGGTCGTCGGCCTCCGGCTTGGCGACCCCGATCGCACGGGCGCAGGCCGCGTAGCGATCGATGGCCGCCGGCGCCGAGAAGGAGGTGACCGCCGGCAGCAGCATCGCGTTCGAGAGCCCGTGCGCCACGTGGAAATGCGCCCCGATCGGCCGGCTCATCCCGTGAACCAGCGCCACCGAGGAATTCGAGAAGGCGATGCCGGCCTGCGTCGCGCCGAGCATCATCGCCTCGCGGGCTGCCCGGTCGCCGGGATCGGTCCAGACCCGGCGCAGGTTCGGGGCGATCAGCTTCATCGCCTGGAGCGCCAGCCCGTCCGAGAACAGGTTCGACTTGCGCGACACGTAGGCCTCGATGGCGTGGGTCAGCGCGTCGATGCCGGTATCGGCGGTGAGCCGCTTGGGCTTCGTGAGTGTCAGCTCGTAATCGACCAGAGCCGCCACCGGCAGGTAGGCGAGGCCGATGCAGAGCATCTTCTCGTCGGAGGCCTCGTCGGTCACGATGGTGAAGCGGGTCGCCTCCGAGCCGGTGCCCGCGGTGGTGGGAATCGCCACGATCGGCAGGCCGGGCTCGTCCTGCTGACGGGGCGCCTTGTAGTCGCGCATGTGGCCGCCGTGGAGGGCGAGCACCGCCACCGCCTTGGCGGTGTCCATCGGGCTGCCGCCGCCGAAGCCGACCACGCAGTCGAAATCGCCGGCCTTGAGCGCGGCGAGCGCCGCCTCGACCGAGGCTACGGTCGGGTCGGGCACCGTGTCGGCGAACACGGTCGCGCGGGTGCCGGCGCCGGAGAGCCGTTCGGTGAGCGCCTCTACCCGGCCGCTGCCGGCGAGATAGGGGTCGGTCACCACGAAGGGGCGCGACAGGCCGAGCTGGGCAAGCACCTCCGGCAGGAGCCGCGAGGCGCCGGCGCCGACGCGCATCAGCCGGGGCAGGGCGATCGAGGCGACCATGGTGTGATCCTCCGACCCGGCGCCTGTTCTGATCGGCCGGGTTCGCGCGATCTTACGGCGCTGCCGGATTCTGCGAAACCGCCGGCGCTGACACCGCCGGCCCGGCGAACAGGGCGCCCGACGCCTCGACCTCGCCGGCGATGAAGCTCGCCACGGCGCGGATATGGGCCGCCTTCCGGTGGTCCTCGTGGATGTGCATGTGGAATGCGCGCGTCAGCGAGACCCGCTCGGGCAGCACCGGCACCAGCCCGGGATGAGCCGCCGCGATGAAGGCCGGCAGGACGCACAGGCCGGCTCCGGCGCGCGTGGCGTAGACCTGCGCCAGGAGGTTGGTGGAGCGCAGGCGGGCGCTGACCGGAGGCCCGAGCGCCCCCAGGTAGTTCAGCTCGCGCGTGAACAGCAGGTCCTCGATATAGCCGACGAAGGGATGCGTGGAGAGATCCGCGGCCTCGGCGATCGGCGCCGCGCCGGCGAGATAGGCGTCGGCCGCGTAGACGAACAGCCGGTAATCGGTGAGCCGGCGCGCCACCACCCGGGCCTGCTGCGGCCCGGACAGGCTGATGACGATGTCGGCCTCGCGCTTGGACAGGCTGAAGATCCGGGCGGTCGCCATGATCTCGACCTCAAGCCCCGGATGCCGCGCGGTCAGCCGATGCATCCGCGGGGCGAGGAACACGCTGCCGAACCCGTCCGGTGCGCCGATCCGCACGGTGCCGGAGACCGTCTGGGCGGCCCCCGTGGCGGCGCTCGCCGAGAGGAACGCGCTCTCCATCGCCTCGGCGACGCCGAGCAGGTTCGCCCCGTCCTCGGTGAGCGCGTAGCCGAGGTTGCTCCGGTGAAACAGGCGGGCGCCGAGGCCGTCCTCCAGGGTTCGGATCCGCCGGCCGACCGTGGTGTGCTCGGTGCCGAGCCGCGTCGCGGCAGCGCTCAGGGTGCCGGTGCGCGCCACCGCGAGGAAGTAGCGCAGATCGTCCCAGTTCGGCCCGATCCTGGCCATGACCGCACTCCCGCTGTGCATCGATGCACAGCGGCTGTAAGCGCATCCGGCTTTATCGCTCAAGCGATCCTGCTAGGCTGCGCCAAAATCAAACCGCATAGGGAGGCGCGCATGCGCACGATCGGGCACTATATCGGCGGCCGGACTGTCGACGGCGAGAGCGGGCGGTTCGCCGACGTATTTCACCCCTCGACCGGCGAGGTCCAGGCCAAGGTCGCGCTCGCCAGCAAGGCGGAACTGCGCGCCGCTGTCGAGAACGCCAAGGCGGCCCAGCCGGCCTGGGCGGCCACAAACCCGCAGAAGCGCGCCCGGGTGATGATGCGCTTCCTCGAAGTCATCCGCGGCGAGAACGATGCGCTGGCCGAGCTGCTGGCCTCCGAGCACGGCAAGACCGTGCCGGATGCCAAGGGCGACATCCAGCGGGGCGTCGAGGTGGTGGAGTTCGCCTGCGGCATCCCGCACCTGCTCAAGGGCGAGTACACGGAAGGGGCCGGCCCCGGGATCGATGTCTACTCCCTGCGTCAGCCGCTGGGCGTGGTCGCCGGCATCACGCCGTTCAACTTCCCGGCCATGATCCCGCTTTGGAAATGCGCCCCGGCCATCGCCTGCGGCAACGCCTTCATCCTGAAGCCGTCCGAGCGCGACCCGAGCGTGCCGATCCGCATCGCCGAGATCTTTTTGGAGGCCGGCCTGCCGCCGGGGATCCTCAACGTCGTCAACGGCGACAAGGAAGCCGTCGACGCGATCCTCGATGACGAGGACATCAAGGCGGTGGGCTTCGTCGGCTCCTCGCACATCGCCGAGTACATTTACGTGCGCGCCGCCGAGACGGGGAAGCGCGCCCAGTGCTTCGGCGGCGCCAAGAACCACATGATCATCATGCCGGACGCCGATATGGGCCAGGCGGTCGATGCGCTGATCGGCGCCGGCTATGGCTCGGCCGGCGAGCGCTGCATGGCGATCTCGGTGGCGGTGCCGGTGGGCGAGAAGACCGCCGACCGGCTGATGGAGAAGCTGATCCCGCGGGTCGAGTCGCTCAAGATCGGCCCGTCGCATGACGGCTCGGCCGATTACGGGCCGCTGGTCACCCGCGAGGCGGTGCAGAAGGTTGCGAGCTACATCGACAAGGGCGTGGCCGAGGGTGCCGAGCTCGCCGTCGACGGGCGCGGCTTCAAGCTCCAGGGCTACGAGAACGGCTTCTACATGGGCGGCTCGCTGTTCGACCGTGTGACGCCTGACATGACGATCTACAAGGAGGAGATTTTTGGCCCCGTGCTCTCGGTGGTGCGGGCCAAGGATTACGAGGAGGCGCTGGCGCTGCCCTCGACCCACCAGTACGGCAACGGCGTCGCGATCTTCACCCAGGACGGCGACGCGGCGCGGGACTTCACGGCCCGAGTCAATGTCGGGATGGTCGGCGTGAACGTGCCGATTCCGGTTCCGATCGCCTACCACACCTTCGGCGGCTGGAAGCGCTCGGGCTTCGGCGACCTGAACCAGCACGGGCCGGACTCGATCCGGTTCTACACCAAGACCAAGACCGTGACGCAGCGCTGGCCGAGCGGCATCAAGAGCGGGGCGGAGTTCTCCATCCCGACGATGCGGTAAGCTAAAAACCCTCCCCCCTCTGCGGGGGAGGGTGCCGCGCGGAGGCGCGGCGGGAGAGGGGCAGCGCGACGGTGCGGGTTTCGGCGCGCGTCGCGACCTTTCCGGAAGCGTCGCTCCCCTCTCCCGACCCCCTTCGGGGGCCACCCTCCCCCGCAGAGGGGGGAGGGGTACCCGTTTGAACCTTTGGAGCCACGCCCATGCGTTTCGGGCTCGATGAGGACCACACCGCGATCCGCGAGATGGCCCTCGGCTTCGCGGCCGAGCACATCGCCCCCCACGCCCTCGACTGGGACCGCGACAAGACGTTTCCCGTGGAAACCCTGCGGGCGGCGGCCGCGCTCGGCATGGCGGGCATCTACGTCCGTGAGGATGTAGGCGGCTCAGGCCTGTCGCGCCTCGACGCGACCCTGATCTTCGAGGCGCTGAGCACCGGCTGCCCGACCGTGGCGGCGTTCCTGTCGATCCACAACATGTGCGCCTGGATGATCGACGCCTACGGCGACGAAGCCCAGCGTCAGCGCTGGCTCCCATCTCTGATGGGAATGGAGCGGATCGCCAGCTACTGCCTGACCGAGCCGGGCTCGGGCTCCGACGCGGCGGCTTTGCGCACCCGCGCCGAGCGGGACGGCGACCATTACGTGCTCACCGGCGAGAAGCAGTTCATCTCGGGCGCCGGCGCCAGCGACCTCTACGTCTGCATGGTCCGCACCGGCGAGGCGGGCCCGGCGGGGATCTCCGCGCTCGTCGTCGAGAAGGGCACGCCCGGCCTCTCCTTCGGGGCCGACGAGCGCAAGATGGGCTGGAACGCCCAGCCGACCCGCGCGGTGCGCTTCGACGGCTGCCGGGTGCCGGTGGAGAACCGCCTCGGCGCGGAGGGCCAGGGCTTCAAGATCGCCATGAGCGGGCTCGACGGCGGGCGGCTCAACATCGCGGCCTGTTCGCTCGGCGGCGCGCAAGCCGCCCTCGACAAGGCGCTCGCCTATATGGGCGACCGCCGCGCCTTCGGGGCGAAGCTGACCGACTTCCAGGCGCTGCAATTCCGGCTCGCCGACATGGCGACCAGCCTGGAGGTGTCGCGCACCTTCCTGCGCCACGCGGCCTCGGCGCTCGACGCCAAGGAACCGGCGGCCACGCAGCTCTGCGCCATGGCCAAGCGCCACGTCACCGATGCGGCCTTCGAGGTGGCGAACCAAGCCCTGCAGCTGCATGGCGGCTACGGCTACCTCGCCGAGTATGGCGTCGAGAAGATCGTCCGGGATCTACGCGTCCACCAGATCCTGGAGGGCACGAACGAGATCATGCGGGTGATCATCGCCCGCGGGCTGACCGGGGGACGCCGATGAGCGATGTGATCGTCGAGCGCGTCGGCGCCCTGGGGCGCCTGCGGCTCAACCGGCCGAAGGCGCTCAACGCCCTGACCCACGGCATGGTGGGCGAGATCGACCGGGCACTCGATCAGTTCTCGGCCGATCCCGGCATCGCCGCGGTGCTGCTCACCGGCGAGGGCGAGCGCGGCCTCTGCGCCGGCGGCGACCTGCGCACCCTGTACGATAGCACCGACACGGTCGCGGCTGAAAAATTCTGGCGGGACGAGTACCGGCTGGATGCGCGCATCGCCCAGTACGAAAAGCCGTTCGTGGCGGTAATGGACGGCATCACCATGGGCGGCGGCGTCGGGCTCGCCGGCCATGCCGCCCACCGGATCGTCACGGAGCGCTCCCGGGTCGCCATGCCGGAGACCGGGATCGGCTATTTTCCGGATGTGGGCGGCACGTGGCTGCTGCCCCGGGCGCCGGGCGAGGTCGGCACCTATCTCGGCCTCACCGGCGAGCCGGTCGGCGCCGCCGACGCGATTTTTTGTGGGTTCGCCGACGCGCAGCTGCCCACCGCGGCGCTCCCCGACCTGATCGACAACCTTTCGGCCCTCCCGCCGGATGCCGGGGAGGCTGGCGTGCAGGATGTGATCGCGCGCCTCGCGGGGGACCCTGGCCCGGCACCGCTCGCGGCGCATCGGGACGTGATCGACCGCTGCTTCGCCTTCGACATGGTCGACGAGATCCTGGCAGCCCTCGAGGCGGACGGTTCGGACTTCGCGGCGGCGACGCGAAAGACCCTGCTGGCCAAGGCGCCGACGAGCCTCGTTCTGACGCTCTGCCTGCTGCGCCTCGGCCGCGGCGCGCCGAACTTGGAGTCCTGCCTGGAGCGCGAGTTCCATGCTTCGCTCGCCGTCCTGGCGGAGGGCGATCTGCGCGAGGGCATCCGCGCCGCGGTGATCGACAAGGACAAGAGCCCGCGCTGGAACCCCGCGAGCCTCGACGCCGTCGATCCGGCCCGGATCGCCCGCTGGCTGGAGAAACGGGCGGAGCCGGTCTTTTCGGACGCGCGCATGGGGCCGGTGTAATGACGCTTCGCTTTCTCCCATCCGCGCCTTCCCTCCCCCCTCTGCGGGGGAGGGTGGCCCGCGAAGCGGGTCGGGAGAGGGGAGCGACGGTGTAGGATCAAGTTCAGCGCTGCGTGAAGGCCTCGCCTCTTCCTGAACCGGGTTTCCCCTCTCCCGACCCCTGCTGACGCAGGGGCCACCCTCCCCCGCAGAGGGGGGGAGGGAGAGCGCATCGGGGATCTGGTCTGCCCTCAGGATGAGGGCGCGGGGGGGAGAGGCGAACGACACATAAGGGAGGGTTGGATGGCGCAGACCATCGGGTTCATCGGTCTCGGCAATATGGGTGGCCCCATGGCGGCCAACCTCGTGAAGGCCGGCCATACAGTGCGCGGCTTCGATTTGGCGCCGGCCTCCCTGGAGACGGCCCGTGCCGAGGGAATCACCGTGACGGGCTCGGCCCTGGAATCGGCCACGGGCGCGGATGTGGTCATCACCATGCTGCCCGCCGGGCGTCACGTGATCGAGGTCTGGACGCAGCTCGCCGAGGCGCTGCCGGCCGGCACCCTGCTGATCGATTCCTCCACGGTCGATGTCGAGAGCGCCCGCAAGGCCCACGCCCTCGCGGAGGCACGGGGCTGCCTGTCGGTGGATGCGCCGGTCTCGGGCGGCACTGGTGGCGCGAAGGCCGGGACGCTGACCTTCATGGCGGGCGGCACGGACGCTGCCTTCGCGAAGGCCGAGCCGCTGCTGAAGGCCATGGGCAAGAACGTGTTCCATTGCGGCGATGCCGGCGCCGGTCAGGCGGCCAAGATCTGCAACAACATGATCCTCGGCATCTCGATGATCGGCGTCAGCGAGGCCTTCGCGCTCGGCGAAAAGCTCGGCCTGTCGCATCAGGCGCTCTACGATGTGGCTTCGGTCTCCTCGGGCCAGTGCTGGTCGCTGACCACCTATTGCCCGGTGCCGGGACCGGTGCCGACCTCGCCGGCCAACACGGGCTACAAGCCGGGCTTCGCCGCCGCGCTGATGCTCAAGGACCTCCGCTTGGCCCAGGCCGCAGCCCTCGCCTCCGGCGCCGCGACGCCGCTCGGCGCCGAGGCCGCGCAGATCTACGGCCTGTTCGCGGGCGCCGGCCACGGGGGAGAGGACTTTTCCGCGATCATCCGTATGCTCCGTGGGCAGGGAGGCGAGTCGTGAGCGACCCATACGAGACGATCCTGACGGAGACGCGCGGCCGCGTCCGGCTGATCACCCTGAACCGGCCGAAGGCGCTCAACGCCATCAATCTCCAGCTCACCCGGGAGGTGATCCGGGCGGCGACCGAGGCGGATGCCGATCCGGAGATCGGCTGCATCGTGCTGACCGGCTCCGCCAAGGCCTTCGCGGCGGGCGCCGACATCAAGGAGATGCAGCACGCCACCTACGCGGAGATGTACGCGGGCGACCGGTTCGGCGACTGGGAGCGGTTCACCGCCGTCCGCAAGCCGATCATTGCGGCGGTTGCGGGCTACGCGCTCGGCGGCGGCTGCGAACTCGCCATGATGTGCGACATCATCCTGGCGGCCGACACGGCGCAGTTCGGCCAGCCGGAGATCAAGCTCGGCGTGATGCCGGGGATCGGCGGCAGCCAGCGGCTGACCCGCTTCGTCGGCAAGGCCAAGGCCATGGAGATGTGCCTCACCGGCCGGATGATGGACGCCGCCGAGGCCGAGCGCGCGGGCCTCGTCTCCCGCGTCATCGCCGCCGACAAGCTCCTCGACGAGGCCATGAAGGCGGCCGAGACGATCGCCTCGATGTCGCTGCCGATCGCCATGATGACCAAGGAGGCGGTCAACCGCTCCTACGAGACCACGCTCGCCGAGGGCATCCGCTTCGAGCGGCGGGTGTTTCATGCCATGTTCGCCACCAAGGATCAGAAGGAGGGCATGGCCGCCTTCGTAGAGAAGCGGCCGCCCCGCTTCGAGAACACCTGAACGCAGGCTCTCCCTCCCCCCTCTGCGGGGGAGGGTGGCCCGCGAAGCGAGTCGGGAGAGGGGAGCGACGGTGCAGGATGAGGCTGTAGCCCTCACGTCTGCTCCGCCTTTTTCTGAAGCCGGGTTCCCCTCTCCCGACCCCTGCTGACGCAGGAGCCACCCTCCCCCGCAGAGGGGGAGGGAAGGGCGCTAAGCGCAGACGACAAAAACGAGGGGGAACGACCATGCCGAGCTTTCGGGAAGCCCGCGATCTTCTGCTGGCCCACCGCACCGATTACGCCGCCGCCATCTCGGCCTTCGCGTGGCCGGAGCCGGTTCCGTTCAACTGGGCGATCGACTGGTTCGACGCGGTCCTCGCAGGCTCCGAGAACCGCGACCGTGCCGGTTTGCGGATTGTCGAGGCTGCCAGCGGCGCCGAGCAGAGCCTGACCTTCGGCGAGCTTGCCCGGCGCTCCAACCACGTCGCCAATCACCTGCGCCAGCGCGGCTTGAAGCGCGGCGACCATCTGCTCCTGTTGCTCGGCAACGTGCCGGCCCTGTGGGAGACCATGCTGGCGGCGATGAAGCTCGGCGCCGTGGTCATCCCGGCGACCACCCTGCTCACCGCCGACGAACTCGCCGACCGCCTCGCCCGCGGCCGCCCCCGGGCGATCGTGGCCGGGCCGGAGCAGATCGCGCGCTTTTCGGGACTCGACACGGGCGATGCGATCCGCATCGTCACCGGCCGTGCGACGGAGGGCTGGGGCGCGTATGACGACGCGTTCGGGTCGCCCGACACCTTCGCGCCCGATGGGCCGACGGGGGCCGACGACCCGCTGCTCCTCTACTTCACCTCCGGCACCACCGCGAAGCCGAAGCTCGTGCGCCACAGCCACCGCTCCTATCCGGTGGGGGCGCTCTCCACCATGTACTGGCTCGGGCTCCAGCCCGGGGACGTCCACTGCAACGTCTCCTCGCCGGGCTGGGCCAAGCACGCGTGGTCGTCGTTCTTCGCGCCCTGGAACGCCGGCGCGACCATCCTGGTGATCAACCAAGCGCCGTTCAACGCCGCCGCCCTGCTGACACAGCTCGAGCGCACCGGCGCCACCACGCTCTGCGCGCCGCCGACCGTCTGGCGCATGATCATCCAGGAGGATCTCACCGGGAAACAACTCGCCCTGCGCGAGGTCTGCGCGGCCGGCGAGCCCTTGAACCCCGAGGTGATCGAGCGGGTGAAGAGTGCCTGGGGTCTCACGATCCGCGACGGCTACGGCCAGACCGAGACGACGGCCCTCATGGCCAACACCCCCGGCCAGCCGGTGGTGCCGGGGGCTTTGGGCCGCCCCCTGCCGGGTTACCGGGTCCGCGTGCTCGACGCCGACGGTCAGCCGGCCCAGGAAGGCGAGGTCTGCCTGGAACTCGGTGCGCACCGTCCCGCCGGCCTGATGCAGGGCTATGACGACGGCCAGGGCCACCTGTCCGGGGCCGAGGGCGACCTCTACCGCACCGGCGACGTGGCCTTCGTGGACGATCAGGGCTGCTACACCTTCGTGGGCCGGGCCGACGACGTGTTCAAATCCTCCGGCTACCGGATCAGCCCGTTCGAGCTGGAGAGCGTGCTGATCGAGCATCCGGCGGTGGCGGAAGCCGCGGTGGTCCCGGTGCCGGACCCGATGCGCCACACGATCCCGAAGGCCTACGTGTCGCTGGTGGTGGGCGCCTCCGCGGGACCCGAGACGGCCCTCGACATCTTCCGCTTCACCAATGCGCGGCTCGCCAGCTTCAAGCGCCTGCGCGGGCTCGAATTCGTCACCGATCTGCCCAAGACCATCTCGGGCAAGATCCGCCGGGTCCAGCTGCGCCGCCTGGAGCACGAGGGTGTCACCGAGGATCCACATCGGGGCCGGGCCTACACGCAGGCGGATTTTCCCGAGCTGAAGGGTGAGGCGGAGCGCAAGCTCGACCAGACGGCGGGGTGAGGCAGCAACCCTTGCCGTCGCGTCGCGGGGCGCTCAGATTATGGGGATCGGAACGCTTGAGAATCGGGGCCGATGGTCGAGACATCCACGCCGGACGCTCTCGATCTTGCTGAGCAGATCACACGGGTTTTCCGTGCGATGGACGAGTCACAAAAATTCGTCGCCGAGCAGAAGAAGCTGATGGCCGAAGCTGCGAAGCTTGAGCGGGACCGGGCGCTCGCCCCTTGGCAGGTCGCCCTGGCCGGCATGACGGCTGATGCCGCTTTCTTCGGGGCCGGCGTCGCCTTCGTGAAGCTCCTCGGCCCCTGAACGAACCCTCAAGGTTTCCGCTTTCCGAAACCGATCCTGCGGATTTGCCGAGCTTCCCAAGCCCCCCGTCGACGCTGTCGCGCAGGACCCGGGGCCCGGCGGCGGATCGATAAAATTGCGCGCATCGCTTTCAGCGCCGCGGAGGCTCTGCGGCGCAATTCTGGCCTCGACAACGGGGACGGGTTCGATGGGCGCGGGGTTTCTCAGGACGGTTCGGGGGGCGCTGGCGGGCGCGGCGGCGCTGCTCGGCCTCGCCGCCACCGCTGAGGCCCAGACGCTGGCGAGCCTGCCCACGGAGGCTGGTGCCAAGACCCTAGGCGACGCGAAGCCGATCCTGGCGTGGGTGACGTTCTGCCAGAGCTACGCGGCCGAGTGCGCGGTGGACCGCGCGGAGCCCGCCCGCATCAGCCTGACGCCTGCCACCTGGGCGACGATCGTGTCGGTCAACCGCCGGGTCAACAAGGCGGTCGAGCCGATGACCGACCAGGAGCACCTGCACGTGGCCGACCGCTGGGATCTGGCCGAGGACGGCATCGGCGACTGCGAGGATTTCCAGCTGCTCAAGCGCCACCTGCTGGCCGAGGCTGGGCTGCCGCGCCGGGCGATGCGCATGACCGTGGTGATCGACGAGAAGGGCGAGGGCCACGCCGTGCTGACCCTGATCACCGACCGGGGCGATCTGGTGCTCGACAACAAGACCAACGCGATCCTGCCCTGGCACAAGACCGGCTACGTGTTCATCAAGCGCGAGAGCCAGGACGCGGTCGCCTGGGTGTCCCTCGGCGGCGTCACATCCCCCGTCACAACAGCAAACCGTTGAGTGCGCCTCAGGCGGCGCGGCTCAGCGAAGGCTGCGCGAGGCTCGCCACATAGGCCTCGACCCGGCCGATGAAGCCGGCGAGGTGCGGGGCGACGCCCCGGAGGCTCGCGAGATCGCGGACCAGGATGTCCCGGGACAGGGCCCGATCGCCGTCGCTCGGCGCATCGGCCAGGTAGGCGCTCACCGCGTGCTCCGCGATGTTGATCGCGCCGGCCCGGCCATCCTCGGCGAGCGCTCTGATCACCTGCTGGATGGCGGGCTGCATAATCTGTCCTTGTCCTGGCTGGGCCAACGTCGCGATGGACTGGCTGATGTCTTGCTCTGCGTGAGACCCACCGCGAATCCATTGCGGCGGGTCTTTTTGACAAGCCGGCAAAGCGGACGCGAATCAAGGGCTTCGGTCCCTTCGCAATGCGGGTATTCGCATGGCGCATGCGCGGATGCGGAGTTCTGCGGATGCAACACCACCTTGAAACGGAACCTTTGTGCGGTCCGGGTGTTATGATGCCCCTTCTGGGCCATTGTGCGTTGCAGGGCCGCGTGTCACCTTTCCGTCATCATCGGGCGGCGGGGCTTGGACCATGCGGCACGCAGATGGCGGATTAACGGGTGAGACGTTCGGTGCCCTGCGCTGGCGGGGATGGACGGGTGCGGCGCGCCGGGGGCGACAGGCTGCGAGTTTCGCCCTGGTCGGCACGATTCTTACCCTGAGTGGCGCGACGACCCACGCCCATGGGCGGCTCGTCCTGCCCGGCGAGGCCTCCCGGGAGGAGCCCGCCGGGGCCGTGCGGGCTATCGCGGGGTGGACGGATTTCTGCGCGCGGATGCCCGAGGAATGCACGGTCGACACCGCCGAGCCGGCCGTGATCCCGCTCACCGTGGCGGTCTGGCGGACGCTGCTGAGCGTCAATCGGCGGGTCAATACCCGCATTCGGCCGATCACCGACCAAGCGCATTGGGGTGTCGTCGATCGCTGGGATTTCCCCGATGACGGATCGGGCGATTGCGAGGATTACCAGCTCTTGAAGCGGCGGATGCTGGTCGAGCGTGGCTTGCCCCGGCGTGTCCTGCTGATGACCGTGGTGATCGACGAGATCAACGAGGGGCACGCGGTGCTGACGGTGCGCACCGACCGCGGCGACTTCATCCTCGACAACAAGACCGACGCGATCCGCCCCTGGCGACGCACCGGCTACAGCTTCATCAAGCGCGCCGGGCAGGACGGGCCGGCCTGGGTCTCCCTCGAGGGGAAGGACGGGGCAGCCCAGGTCGCGACCGCCGAGCCCTGAGAGGGCGGCTCAGGCGCCGACCAGCAGCGCCGCGAGATCGAGGGCGACCCGGCCCGAGAGCAGGCTCCAGCCGCAGGCGATGACGGTTGCGAGCATCACGAACGGCATCGGCCGGCCCTCGATCCGGCGGCCGCGCAGAGTGTTGCGCAGGATGATGAACGGCGCCGAGAAGGCCAGCATCGGCAGGGCCGCCACTGCGGGCAGGCCGCCCCGCTCCAGCAGGCTGAAGCTCGCCCGCCGGGCGGCGAACAGCTCGAAGGCACTGGCGATCAGCCCGGACAGCGCGAGGCCGATACACAGAGTCCGGATCGAGTCGAGGGCGGCAGGCGTGATGACCATTATTCGCGCTCCTGTACAGGTTGCGCGAGGTTTAGCCACGTCATTTACTGCGTGTTAAGCAATACCGCCGGTTAGCGTTAACCCATGCACAGGCAGGCGCCGGCGGAACCGGCGCGGCCGGGCTTCAGGCCTCTTCCTCGAGGTCGATGTCGAGGATCGCCATCCGGAAGACGAAGGAATCGTCGCCATCCTCCTTGTCGTCGGCGATCACGCCGATCGACTCCTCGCCGATGAACACCTCGGCGGAGTCGCCGGTCTTCATCGCCGTCAGGCGGATGTTGTTGTTGGCGAATTTGCGGCGCAGGTAGTCCTGGAGCTTCGCGGTCTCGGCTTTGGTCACGCTGTTGGGTCTCCCTGGCGGCGCAGGCGCCGCGGGTGGGCTGATGGGGGTGGGGCTTGCCACGCCAGCGGCGGAGCGGCAAGCGCGGCTTCAGATCCCGTCGCCCAGATGGATGAACTGGTCCAGGGCGACGAGTTGATCCATGGCGCGGGCCGGATCATCGCAGCCCGCGGTGCCGACGACACGGGCCGGGACGCCCACGACCGTGGTGTTGGGCGGGACCGGCCGCAATACCACCGAGCCCGCCGCGACCCGGGCGCAGGCCCCGACCTCGATGTTGCCGAGGATCTTGGCGCCGGCGCCGATCATCACCCCGCGGCGGATCTTGGGATGGCGGTCGCCCCGCTGCTTGCCGGTGCCGCCGAGCGTCACGGCGTGCAGGATCGAGACATCGTCCTCGATCACCGCGGTCGATCCGACCACCAGCCCGGTGGCGTGGTCCAAGAATACGCCCCGTCCGATCCGCGCGGCCGGGTGGATGTCGCACTGAAAGACCTCCGAGACGCGGCTCTGAAGATAGAGGGCGAGGTCGCGACGGCCGCGATTCCAGACGTGATGGGCGAGGCGGTAGGCCTGGAGGGCGTGAAAACCCTTGAAGTAGAGCACCGGTTCGAGGGCCCGGAGGGTCGCGGGATCGCGGTCGATCACCGCGCCGATATCGGCCCGGAAGGCCTGTCCGATCGCGGGATCGGCCGCGATCGCCTCGTGGAACGCGTGGGCGATCAGCTCGGCCGGCAGCGACGGATGTCCGAGGCGGGCTGCGACCCGGTGCGCCACAGCCCCTTCGAGGGTGGTGTGGTTCAGGATAGTCGCCACGATGAAGGAGGCGAGCTGCGGCTCGGTGTGCAGCAGATCCTCGGCCTCGGCGCGCAGCCGCGACCAGACCGGATCGAGTACCGCGAGGTCGCGGGACTCGGCAGTGCGGGCGGGGCTGGCGCTCATGGTCGAATGCTCGATCGGCGGAGGCTCATAGCCGGAACTCCGAATGGGTCGCCGCCGCCCGGGTCGCAGGGCCGGTGCCCATCCTCAGGGGCGGGTCGCGACGAATCCGCAAGCGGGCGGCCCCGACCGTGCGGCGCCGCGGACTCGGACCATAGCGTGGTGCGCCGCGGCGGGGCGATCAAGGGCCGGGACGCTCCGGGGGATGCGCCGCCGGCATGGCTGTCACCAACTGGCCGTGACGGGTGACGCAGGCGCCGAGATCACGCGACCGGCGCGACCGATTGGCCGAACCGCGCCTCGATCGCCGCAGTCAGGCGGTCGAGCATCGTCTGGACCGGGATGTTGGAGGTGTCCACGGTGGCAGGCGCGCGGGCATAGAGCGGCTCCCGGCTCGCCAGCACGGCGCGCAGCTCCTGCATCGCCGAGGCATGATCGCCCGTGGTGGCGAGGTGTCCCTGCTCACGCACGCGGCTCATATGCTCCTCCGGCCGGGCGCGCAGCCAGATCGTATAGAAGGCCTGGAGCAGCAGGTCGAAGGTCAGGGGCTCGGCCACGATGCCGCCACTGGTCGCCAGGATCAGCGGCCCGGGATGCTCGGTGAGACGGCGCAGCGCCTGCTGTTCCAGCCGCCGGTAGCCCTCCTGGCCGTAGATCGCGAAGATCTCCTGCACCGAAAGGGCGTTCTCGCGCTCGATCTCGGCGTTGAGTTCCACGAAGGTCCAGCCCAGCCGCTCGGCCGCGAGCTTCCCGAGCGTCGACTTGCCGGCGCCGCGCAGGCCGATCAGGGCCACGCGCGGGCGATCGCCGGCCTCGGCTCGGTTGCCGCCGGACAGCGCCTGCTTGGCCGCGGCGATCTGCGCCGGGCTCGCTTGGCCCAGGAGGTCGCGGATCAGCGGCCAGTCGGGCTGAGCGTCGTTGCCGGTGATCAGGTCGTCGAGCCGCACGCCCATGGCGTTCGCCACCCGCCGCAGCAGGATGATCGAGACGTTGCCCTGGCCGCCCTCCAGCTGCGCGATGTAGCGCTCGGAGAGGCCGGACGTCTGCGACAGGACCTTGCGCGACAGCCCGCGCACGGTGCGCGCGTGCCGAACGCGGCGCCCGAGGTCCGTGAGAAAGAGTGATTCCTGTTCCACCACGCCGGTCATGGCGCAATCCGCTTTCCTGCCAGCTCGAAAGCAGAGTCCGTGCCCTGCATGTCCGCCGCTTCAAGATCGGTCGCGCCCGACGGTTCGGGCAAAGGCTGCCCGATCCTGCGCGCGAAGACCCGCGTGTCCTGCCCAAAGATCTGTATTGCGCCGCCCGTGTCCGGCCGTTGTGACCGGGCAAAGGCGTGTGCCGCGCCGGTTCAACCACGCTGCTGGCGTGGGCCTATGTGTTGCGGAACGCTCCGATGGTCAAGGCTTGAGCATGATCCTTGTGTGGGCAGGTGCGCATATCGGCCCCTGGAAGCGTGCCGGTTCGCGCGGCGCTACTCGACCGGCAGGGCGACCGCCTCTTGGACGGTGGCGCCGACTGGGGCGCGCCGCGGACCGGCCGCGGCCAGCTTCTGGACGGTCGGACGGCGCGGCGGCAGCGGCACCTCGACCGTCTCGGTGACCGGGCCCGACGCGGCGGGCGTCATCGGGGCCGGCGCAGCGGTAGGCTCGGACGGGGGCGAGAGACGCAGTTCCGCGAGCTCGGCGTTCGCGCTGGCCAGTCCGGCCGGGCGGCGCGGCGGCAGCGGCACCTCCACGGCCTGCGTCTGCGCGGCCGGGTCCGCCGCCGGGGCGGCCGCGGCGGCCGGCTCGACCGACAGGCTCGCGAGTTGGATCGTCCCGGCCAGGGCGCCCGGGCGGCGCGGGGGCAGGGGTACCTCCACCGTCTCGGTCGGCGCCGCGACTGCCGCGGCGGTGGGGGCGTAAGCCAGGGCCGGGGCGGCGGAGCTTCCGGCATCCGCGGCGCCGCCGCTGAACAGGCTCGCGAGCGCGCTCGCCGAAGCGGCCACGGGGGCCACCACCGAGGCGACCTCGGCGGAAACGCCCTGGCGCTTGGCGGCGTAGTAATAGCCACGGTTGTAGTACTGGTAGGCTTGGCTGAGGTTGCCCTGGGCGGTGCGGTAGGCCCCGGCCAGATAGGCCACGCCGTAGCGGAGGTTGGTGGCCGGGTCGAGGAGGCCCGCGGCGTCGCCGGTATAGCCGAGGCTGCGCGCCGTCGCGTGCTTGATCTGCATGAGGCCGAGCGCGCTGCCGCCCTTGGCGCGCGGATTGTAATTGCTCTCGCGCTTGACCACGGCGTGCACGAAGCTCGCCGGAACGCCGTTCGCCTTGGCCTGCTGCTCGATCAACGCGTCGATGTTGTCGTGCGCCGCCTGCCCGAAGGCGGCAGCGGGCACGACCGCGAGGGCGGCGGCCAAGAGAAGGCGGTGCATTCCGAGACCCGGAGCTGTTTCTGTAGTCAAGCTAGGTCGCGGGGAAATGAGGCCGGAAAACGGCCCCGCTCCGGCAAGCTGTGGGCGGCCGGGGCTCGGAGGCCCCGTGTGCTCCGCCGGACACAGATCAGAATCATACGCCGGGGCGAACGGCGCGGCGTCGATCCTGCGATTTAAGGCAGGATGAAGCGGTCGATGCCGTGGGCGAAGCCATCCGCATCGTTGCTGTCGGTGACGGTGTGCGCGTCCGCCTTCACGGCGTCCTCGGCGTTGCCCATCGCCACCGAGAAGCCGCTGCGGGCGAACATCGGACGATCGTTCCCGGCATCCCCGAAGGTCGCGATCCGCTCTGGCGGAAGGCCGAGATGCGCGCTCATCCAGGCGACGAACTGGCCCTTGTCGAGATGCGGCGGGGTGACGTCGAGATAGTAGGCCTGCGACCGGTGGATCGTGGCCCGGTCGCCCAATGCCGCCCCGATCCGCGCCTCACAGGCCGCCAGATGGGCGTGGTCCCGGCTCACCCCGACGATCTTGCCGGCGGCGCCCATGAGCGTGCCGAGATCTGAGACGATCCGGGGCTCCGCGCCGATCGTGCGGCGCTCCAGATCGGTATAAACGCCGTTCGGATCGCGCAGGCACCATGCGCCGTCCGCGAACACCCAGACGTCGACCCCCTCGGCGAGCAGCCGGTCGAGGGCCTCCCGGGCGGCCGGCTCGGGGATCGTCCGCTCCTCGATGGTGGAGAGGTCGGGCCGGACCACGCTGGCCCCGTTGAACGCCCCCATCGGCAGGTCGAGGCCGAGTTCGGCGACGAGGCCGCGCAGTCCCACCGGCGGCCGGGCCGAGGCGATGCTGAAGCCGATCCCGGCGGCCCGCAGCCGGCCCACGGCCGCGACGGTGGCGGCTGTCAGGCGCTTGTCGCCGGTGACGAGGGTGCCGTCGACATCCGAGATCACCAGGGCGATGTCCCGGGCCTTGAGGTCCTCCGTCATCGGCTCGCTCCACTCCCATCCGCAACGAGTTTTTCCACGACGCGCTCTGCGATCACCTCGGGCGGGTCGACGATCCCCACGACGATCGGGTGCTCGTCAGGGCCTGGCGCTTCCAGGGTGGCGAACTGGCTGTCGAGGAGAAGGGGCGGCATGAAATGTCCGTGGCGCGCTGCAAGGCGGGCTGCGATGAGGGCCTTGTCGCCCGCGAGGTAGACGAGCCGCACCCGGCGGCTGCCATGGGTCAGGATATCCCGGTAGGCCCGACGCAGGGCCGAGCACACCACCACGCCGGACTCCCCGGCCTCCAGCCTGTGCTGGATCCAGACCGCGATCCGCGCGAGCCATGGCGCGCGATCCGAATCGTCAAGGGCCTGGCCCGCATGCATCTTCGCCACGTGCTCCGGGCTGTGGAAGCTGTCGCCATCGACGAACATCCAGCCCAGCCGCTCGGCGACCAGCGCCGCGACGGTGCTCTTACCCGATCCTGAGACGCCCATGACGACGAGCACCTGCGCGGCTCCGGTCACGGACCCGGCCCGCTGCATCGCCGTTTCCTGTGACATGGTCCGGACCCCGCCGCTCCGAGACGCTGCCCGCGCCGGGGGTCATCAATAGGATCGAGGGCCGCGAAGGAAAGGCCGGGGACAACCCCGTGCGGGTCGGGGTGCGGTCGGAACCGCGTGCCGGACCACGCGTTCATTCTCGTGAAGACAGAACATTTCAGGAACACAAAGCGCATGGCCCAGTCGACCGCGAAGACCGCAACGAAGTCCGACCAGAAGTCCGCGGCCTCGGAGGCGAATCCGAAGACCGATCCCAAGGATGTCTCGAACCAGATCAAGGACCCGGACCAGTGGACCACCGGCGGCGAGCCGATGACCGGAGCCCAGGCCTCCTATCTCAAGACCCTGTCGGAGGAGGCCAAGGAGCCCAAGGCGTTCGACCCCGACCTCGACAAGGCCGAGGCGTCGAAGCGGATCGATGATCTCCGGCACAAGGCGGGTCACGCCTGATCGGTTCGGGCGCGCGCGAATGTCGGGCGCGCCCGTCCCGGCGATATTCAACCTAGAAGCATCGAAATCCCTATGTTTCGAAGAGTTCATTAAGGCGGCAGCAATGGCCGGCGGTTTAGAGGCAATGATCAGCTGCGTTGCCCCAGGGTGGGTGGAGCGCGGCGAAAGGTTGTTTCGACCATGCACGAGCCGAATTGCGGCGGGGCGGAAACAGATGCCGCCCGATCCGGAAGCCCCACGGGCCGACTGAACCTGGCAGCCTCCGCAACGGCGCGGTTCGCCCGCGACGCGCGCGGCGCGACGGCGATCGAGTATGCGCTGATCGGCTCCCTCATCTTCCTGGTCGCAGCCGGAAGCATCCGGGTCTACGTCAACCAGATGGGCGGCGTGTACAACCAGATCAGTACCGCGGTCGGTCAGTCCAACTAGCCACATCCGAACGCGTCGCACGATCGGGTGGCCAGGCAGGCTCGGACGTCGAGCGCCAGCCTTTCCCATCCACGCCCTCGTACTCAGGAGCCGCAGAGACGCGAAGGCCTCAAAACCGGTCTTCGGGAGGCGCGTCGATCCCGGAAGGGGGCCTCCGAGGTCCGCCGGCGCGGGGGGCTCAGGTCACGTGGATGGATCGGCATCCCCCGCCAAAGCACCAGGGCACAAGGCCTGCGGTCGGGCGTGATCCCGCTCCGGAACGCGCCATCGCGACGCGCTGCCTCTCTCGGTGCCGAGGCTGCAACGCGCTGTCATCGCTGCGACGTTTGGGTCAATCCCGGTCGCCTGCCTCGAAAAAGCTGTGCTTAGCGAGGATGAAACCGCAACCTCGGCCGTCCCGTGCGCAGTGTGGCCCACCCGCTACGGACACCCGGGCCGCCATGGGCTAGGCACGGGCTCTGCACTACCGATGGGCAACATCTGGATGCGAACACTTCCCCTCGCCCTGCTCGCCGTCACGGCGATGTCGGGCTGCACGTACCTGCCTGCGGCGGGGCCGACCGCGGGCGCGATCCAGGCGGGCGCCGAGGTGGCTGCCGCCGACGGCAGCCTGCTCGCCCGCTACGAGATCATCGACGTCACACCCAGCGTCGTCGAGGCCCTGCGCGGCCGCCCCCTCGACAGTCTGCTCGCCTCCTTCGGCGACCACCGCCCCTCGGCCGAGCCGGTCATCGGCATCGGCGACATGGTCTCGGTCTCGATCTGGGAAGCCGGCTCCGGCGGCCTGTTCTCCGGCCCGCTGGTGGCCGACCGCTTCTCCGCCGGGTCCAAGTCCG
>Ga0316228_1000339_pt1 | contig 65220 bp, 53 predicted proteins | sample TBH18021metaG_FD_206005 | JGI IMG/M metagenome (GOLD analysis project Ga0316228, IMG submission 206005) | Freshwater microbial communities from Trout Bog Lake, Wisconsin, USA - TBH18021 | ecosystem: Environmental > Aquatic > Freshwater > Lake > Hypolimnion/Profundal zone | place: USA: Wisconsin... | reverse complement strand
CTGGGGCTGGCGCCACGCCGGCTGGCACGGCCGTCACTGGGGCTGGCGCCACGCCGGCTGGCGTCATCGCTGGTGAGGAACGGGGCCGGCGCGCCCGCGCCGGCCCCCCGGCGGATCCATCCGCGCGCTCGGACGTCTTCCCGGCGAAGCTTTTTCGCGCCGAGGGGATCCTGTGAGCATCGGACTGATCGCGCTGCTGGACGACGTCGCGGCCCTCGCGAAGATGGCCGCGGCCTCCCTCGACGACGTCGCCGGCCAGGCCGCGCGGGCGGGCGCGAAGGCCGCGGGCGTCGTCATCGACGACGCCGCGGTCACGCCGCGCTACGTCGTGGGCTTCGCCGCCGAGCGCGAGCTGCCGATCGTCGGCCGGATCGCGCTGGGATCGCTGCGCAACAAGCTGCTGTTCCTTCTGCCGGGCGCGCTCGCGCTCAGCGCCTTCGCGCCCTGGGCGATCACCCCGCTCCTCATGCTGGGGGGCGCCTATCTCTGCTACGAGGGCACCGAGAAGGTCTACGAGGCCCTCGTCCCCCACGGTGCCCATGCCCACGAGGAGGACCTCGCCGCCTCCGCGCACGACCGGACCGCGGAGGACCGACGCGTGGCGAGCGCGATCAAGACCGACTTCATCCTCTCCGCCGAGATCATGGCGATCACGCTGGCCGCCATCCCGGAGGGCAGCTTCTGGATGCGCGCGGCCGTCCTGGCGATCGTGGCGCTGGGCATCACGGTCGCGGTCTATGGCGCGGTCGCCCTGATCGTGAAGGCCGACGACGCCGGCCTCGCGCTTGCCGGCAACACCGCGCCCGCGCCGCTCGGAAGCCTCGGCCGTGCGATCGGGCGCGCCGTGGTCAAGGGCATGCCCGGCCTGCTGAAGCTCCTGGCGATCGTCGGCACCGCGGCGATGATCTGGGTCGGCGGCGGCATCCTGGTGCACGGGCTCGAGACCTACGGCCTCACGGCCCCGGCGCACGCGATCCACGCGGCGGCGGCGTGGGTCGGGGACTGGCTCCCGGCGGCCCGGGGCGGCGTCGAGTGGCTCGTCACGGCCGCGGCCTCGGGCCTCGTCGGCCTCGTCGTCGGCGGCCTGCTGATCCCGCTGACGAGCTTCGTCCTGGCTCCGGCCTGGCAGGGCGTCGCGCGCCTGCGGCAGCGGGCGGCCTGAGCGGTCGCGCATCCCCACGGGTCCACGGCGGCCGCGCCGAAGCGGAAACGGCCCGGCACAGGCCGGGCCGTCCGCCTGAGCCTCTGTCGCCGGCTCAGTTGGCGCGCGAGACCTCCACGAGGTTGTCCGAGAAGGACGGGGCGTGGCCCATGTCGGTGAAGGCGCCCGACGAGATGCTGTTGACCGTGCCCTCGTTGAGCTGGCGCCAGTAGCCCAGCGTCGCCACCACGATGCCGGCCCGCACGTCGTCGGTGATGCGGGCCACGCCCTTGAAGGCGCCGCGGTCGTTGGCGACCTGCACCCGGTCCCCGTCGCGGATGCCCCGCGCCTCGGCGTCCGCTTCGCTGATCATCACGAACTGCTCGCCCTGGCCCCGCTGCTTGTCCTCCATGTTCGCGTAGCAGGAGTTCAGGAAGTAGTGGCTCTTCGGCGAGACGATGTTGAGCGGGTAGCGTGCGGCGAGTTCCGGGTCGTTCGCGTGCGATTCCCGCGGGCCGAGATAGTCCGGCAGCGGGTCGAGGGCCTCGCCGGGCTGGAAGCCCTCGTACATCTGCCGGAAGGGCGGCGCGACGAAGTTCGTGGCGCCCTCCACCTTCAGCATGCACTTGCCGGTCGGCGTCGGGAAGTTGCCCGCCCGGTGCGGGGCGCGGTCGTCGGGCGTGCCGACCTTCAGGCGGGCGAAGCCGTGCTCGCGCATGTAGGCGAGGTCGATCCCCTCGCAGGCCGGGGAAGACCAATCGACGTAGTGCTCGAGGCACTCGCTGTCGGTCCACTTGAAGTTCTCCTCCTCGAACCCGAGCCTCGCGGCGAGCCGGCGGAAGATCTCGTTGTTCGGGATGGCCTCGCCCGGCGCCTCGGCGCACTTGGTGTTGTAGGTGAGATAGAGGTGGCCCCAGGACAGGATCATGTCCTCCATCTCCGCACCCATGGTCGCCGGCAGCAGGATGTCGGCGTAGGAGGCGGTGTCCGAGATGAAGTGTTCGGCCGAGACCATGAACAGGTCCTCGCGCATCAGCCCCGCGACGATCTTGTCCGTCTCGGGCGCCTGCGTGACCGGGTTCGAGTTCCAGCACATCATCGACATGATCGGCGGGTCGAGCTGCATCTCGCCGGTGAGCGCCCGGCCGATCTGCAGGTTCGAGACGACGCGGGTGCCCTCCGGGATTAGGTCGGGGCGGCAGATCACGTCGAACCGGTAGGGGTGCTCCCAGACGCCGAACTGGGTGACGCCGCCGCCGACATGGCGCCACGCGCCGGTGAGCGCCGGGATGCAGGTCACCGCCCGGATCGTCTGGCCGCCGCCGTAGTGCCGCTCCAGCGCCACGCCCATGCGGATCGCCGCCGGCTGCGCGGTGGCGAGTTCGCGGGCGAGCGTGCGGATGTCGGCCGCCGGCACGCCGGTGATGCCCTCCGCCCATTCGGGCGTGCGGGTGCGGGCCCGCTCCTTCAACGCCTCGAAGCCGACCGTGTAATTGTCGACGTAGTCCTGATCGACGAGCCCCTGCGCGATGATGGCGTTGATCAGCGCCATGGCGAGCGCGCCGTCCGTGCCGGGTTTGGGCGCGATGTGCCAGTCGGCGCCCTTGGCGGTGCGCGAGGCGTAGGCGTCGATGACGACGACCTTGGCGCCCCGCTTCTGAGCGTCCTTCACGATGGCCCAGTGGTGCAGGTTCGTGCTGACCGAGTTGCAGGCCCAGATGACGATGTACTTGGAGTGGATGTAGCTGTCCGGGTCGAGGCCCGCGGTCGGGCCGACCGTGAGGAGCCACGCGGTGCAGGAGCCCTCGCCGCAGAAGGTCCGCTCGGTCACCGTGGCGCCCAGGCGGTTGAAGAAGGCGTCGCCCCCGTTCAGCCCGTGCACGAGGCCCTGGTTGCCCAGATAGCTGTAGGGGGCGATGGCCTGCGGCCCGTACTGGTCGATGATCGCCTTCCAGCGCGCCACGATGGTGTCCAGCGCCTCGTCCCAGCTGATCCGCTCGAACTGCTTCGAACCCTTCGGGCCGACCCGCTTCATCGGATGGAGCAGCCGGTCGGGATGGTAGTGGCGCTTCTCGTAGTCCTTCAGCTTCACGCAGAGACCGCCGCGGGTCATCGGGTGATCCGGGTTGCCGCGTACGCCCTGAAGCTGACCGTCCTTGACGTCGAACAGCATCGAGCAGGTGTCGGGGCAATCGTGCGGGCAGCCGCCGAAGAACGTCTCGGTCACACCCTCCGACTTGGCGCCGGATTCCTTGGCGCCGGCTTCCTTGGCGCCGAGCAGGGACTCGGGATTGACGATCTCGTTCATGTTTCCTCCGCGGTCGAGCGCCCGGCCTTCTTGGCGTTCCGGGTGGCGTGCTCGGTCCGACCTCAGGATGCATGGAACCGCGAACAATTCCAAATTGCACCCCGGGCTGGGCACCGGGCTGGCGCGTTCCCGCCGGCCTCGCCCGCCTCGCCCGCCCGCGGGCGGGCCGCGGCTCTCAGTCCTTGTTTCGACGCGCTCTCTTTCGCCGAACCGGCATCCACTTCGGCGCAGAGCGCTCTAGACCGGTCGGCCGGCGAACCGGGCCGCCGCGATCTCCTGGCGGCTCGCCAGCCCGTGCGCGCGCGCGATGTCGATCACGTAGAGCGGGATGGCGGTATCGACGCCCGCGGTGTCCCGGTCCCGGAGCAGGCGCACGGCGCAGGGCTGGAAGTTGGCCTCGTCCCCCAGCACGGCGTTCGCCTCGCTCTTGAACATCCGGGCGAGCTCGGCGTCGCCGTCCGCGGCGGCCGCGCGCTGCAGCCGGTTCAGGCCCTGCACGAGGTCGCGGGCCTCCGGCGTCAGGGTGGAGATGACCTCGAGGCTGCGCTCCTGCGCGTCGGCGGCGGCCGCGTCGAGGACCCCCCGGAATGTGTCGCGCAGGGCCGGGTCGGCCTCGAGCAGGTCGCGCGTGGGCCGGTTCAGCACGCCCCACAGCGTCTGCGCGGTGTCCAGCACGCCGCGCACCTGCGTGCGCTGCACGATGGTGGCCTGGTCGAGTTCGGCCGACGCGTCGTCGCCCACGCGCAGGTTGCGCACCGTCATCTCGCGCGTCACCGCCTTGCTCCAGACGAGGTCGTGCGGGATCGCGCCCAGCGCCTCCTTGGCGATCAGCCCCAGGAGCGCGTTGCCGCCCGTCGCCGCGAGGCCGAAGCCCTGCTTGCCCGCCGTCTCGGCGGCCGAGGCCTTCAGGTTCGTCAGGGTGTCGGGGTTCAGGTTCCCCGCCAGCACGTCGCCCCTGGCCGCCGCGCCGGCCGCCTTGCCCAGCGCCCGCAGGTCCATCGCGGCGCTCGGCGTGATGCCGAACGACACCTCGTAGCGGGTGGTCTCGGTCCGGTAGGTCCGGTCGAGCGACGTGCCGCTCTCGGAGCGCAGGTCCCCCGAGGCGGCCGCCCGGGCCGCGACGCCGAGCGTGAGGCCGCCGGGCTTCTCGGTCCAGGACCCGCCCCGGGTGTCGGCGCCCGCATGCGCGGCGCGGAAGCCGATGCGGGCGGCGCCCGACAACGCGGCCTCGACCTGTCCGAAGGTCACGCTCACCGCCGTCGGGTCGCGCATCGCGTCGATGACGTCGCGGCCGGGGGGCTCGCCGTCGAGCGCCGCCATCAGCGCTTCGACCACGGCCTTGCCGTCCGCCAGCGTGAGCATCTCGCCCCGGCTGGAACCGCCGCCGACCCCGAGCCCGCCCGTGAGGACCGCCTCCGCCCGGAAGCCGGTCGCGGTGAAACCCGTGTCCCTGAAGCTGTCCGGGCTGAGGCCGACCGAGGCCTGGACCCCGGCCGTCGCCTTCAGGCCCTTGAGGCCGCCGACCTCCCAGCCCCCCTCGGTCCGGCGGATCACGAGGTCGCGGGTCGTCTGGCCGCTCAGCCGCACCGTCACCGACGACAGGAGCGCGGGATCGAGCTTCTGCGTCCACTTGGCCGCCACGACCTGCCCACCGCTGACCGCGAAGCTGTCGCCCGGCTTCAGGGCGCCGACGAGGGTCGAGAGCTCGCGCGCGGTCCGCTCGTCCATCCGGGCCTGCTTGGTGACCTGGAGGGCGACCGCGTCCTTGACGGCCCCGACGTTGAGCACCTTCTGCCGCTGCTCGGCGAAGCCCGCCGAGGAGAAGAACGAGGGCGCGGTGCCGAGCGCCTCGCGGAAGTCGTCGAACTTGGCCTCGCGCGCGGCCCAGGCCTCCACGGAGGCGTCGGTCATCGGTGCCCGCAGGAGGGCGGTGATGCTGGCGCTCATCATCGCGGTGTCGACGCCGACCGCCCGGAGGCGCTCCTCGATCGCGTCCCGGTGCCGGGCGGGCTCGAAGGTGCTGCCGGGCGCGCCCCCGGTCGTCTCCAGCATCACCTCGGAGGCGACCATGCGGATGACGCGGTCGAGGGCGTCGTGCGCCGTCTCGTCGAGTTCGAAGGCGCGCCGCAGGTCCGACGAGCCGGTCCAGGCGAGGGCGGCGGCGACCTGCAGGTCCGCCCGGCCCTGGACGAGCCGCTTGAGGCCGGTGACGACGCTGCCTTCCGCCCCGACCACCACCCGCTTGTCCCGGGAGGCCTCGATCGTCCGGATGCCCTCCTCGATGGCCTTCAGCTCCGCGCGCGCCTTCGGGATCTCCTCGCGGAGCGCGATGACCGCGAGCGCGCCCGGGAGGGCCCGCAGGATCTCGGCCTCGCTCGGCCCGTCCGCCTTGATGCGGGCGACGTCGGCCTTGTCGAACATGCGCTCCAGCTGGTGGGGGGCCAGGGCCTGGACCGAGCGGCCGGCCCGCTCGGCCATCCCCGCCATGCGGATGCCCCCGACCGTGCCGTTGGCGATCCGGATCTCCTCGGCCGCGGCGCGCAGGACCTTGGCGGCGCCGAGGCCGTCGGGCTTCTCCTCCGCCGCGGCCCCCGCTCCCCGCTGCGCGGCGAGGGCGGCGCGATGCGCGTCCGTCCGCGCGGCCTGAGGGCCCGCCGGGTCGGCGCTGCGTCCGAAGGCAGCTCTGATTCTCGGACCTGCGCCCCGCCTCTCCGAGTCGGTCCGTCTGGACTCGTAGGGGAAGAGCCCGCGCGGCGGCGCGATCTCGGGTCTCAATCACCGCAATCGTGCACGAGACAAATCGGCTGATTGAGCTCTCTTCTGATCGGAGCCAACTTCACGTCCTGACCGGCCTTGCAGGCTCCTGAATCCGTAGAAGGGTTCCGTGTGGCATTCGCACTGCGGCAATGAATGGCCGGAACATGCCTGATACCAGAATAAACTTCTTTGCTTGAATCAATTATCGGAAATATACTTGTAGAATCAATATATTTTACGGCGTTCAAAAAGACATTCTTCCGAAAGAACCGGACTATATAGACAAAAATCAAGATCCAATCCGCTGCTCATCTGCGCATTTAGCTTTTGTTGCATTTATACAACATAAAAGTTTTGAGCAAAAGAGCGCTCGTTGAACGCATGACATGGAATCTAAAGGCTGCTTTGATCGATTCATAATCAGCGTTGATTGTCTTCCAAGACAGTCGAACCGCAATGATTTAAAGTTTAGATATCTGCAGGGCTCGTCGATGTTCCTGGCCAGATGTATCCTCGTGCTTGCGACAAGCGGCATGTGGCGCGACCGCCGTCGAGCATAGGCTTGCAGGATCGGGCGCAGGATCGCTGTAAATAGAGAGGGACTTTCTATGTCGCGCATATCGCGTTGGTTTTTCAGTCTATCCTTCCTCTACATGGTCGGGCACGCAAGCGCGACCGACCTCAAGCACTGGCCCAAGGACGCGGCTCAGAACCTCGAATCCATGATCGCCGCGAACGCTAACAAGGGTTCCTATGCGGTGTTCGACATGGACAACACAAGCTATCGGTACGATTTGACCGAGTCGCTGCTACCGTTTCTTGAGATGAAGGGCGTTCTGACGCGCGAGAAGCTCGACCCATCGCTCAAACTGATCCCGTTCAAGGATCAGGACGGCCGCCAAGAGAGCCTGAACAGCTACTACAACAGGCTGTGTGAGATTGACGACCTCGTCTGCTATCCGTGGATCGCCCAATCGTTCTCCGGCCTGACATTGCAGGAGCTGAAGGGCTACATCGACGAACTCATGAGCTACGGAAAGACAATTCCGGCGACGTACTACGAGGGCGATACGCTCAAGACGACGGAGATCAATCCACCGAGGCTCTTCCGCGGCATCCAGGAACTCTACGCCAAGTTGAGGGAGAACGGCATCGAGGTCTATGTCATGACGGCCGCGCACGAGGAACTCGTGCGCATGGTCGCCTCCGATCCGCGCTACGGCTACAACGTCAAGCCGGAGAACGTGATCGGCGTAACGACGCTGCTCAAGGACCGGAAGACGGGCGCCCTCACGACCACCCGCAAGCAGGTCGCTGCCGGGACCTACGATCCTGAGGCTAACCTGCCTCTGGAGATCACGCCTTACCTGTGGACGCCCGCAACTTGGTTCACAGGCAAATACGCGGCGATCCTGACCTACATCGATCCCTGGAAGAAGGCCGTCCTTATCGCGGGCGACACGCCCGTGAGCGACGGTCCCATGCTTTTCCACGGCGTTGACGCCGCAAAGGGCGGGCTTCGCGTCTGGGTCGATCGGAAGTCCAAGTACCGGACTCAGATTGAGACGATGATGAAGACCAATGCGGCCGGACAGCAGAAGAACGCTCTGCCGGTGACTGCTGACAAGAACTGGATCGTGGTCAAGCCCGAAGACATTCAATGAATTTCCCGGCGGTGCCGCCTATCGGTGGCGCCTCGGGCTTTGGACAGCGCCACCGGTCAATAGAGCGCTCGAACGCCGGACCGCGGTGTAGGGCCGACGAACTGCTGCAGACGGGCAGCGTTGCACGAGCCGGATCTGAAGCAACTGCTTGATAATCCGAAAAATTTGGGGGCCGACAATGAATGTACGCTCTACATTGCTGCTATCCACTGCCTTGATACTGCCTCTCGGCTTTGCCGAGGCGGCCGACCTTCCGGTGACGAAGGGGGCGCCGATCGAGTACGTGCGCGTATGTTCGGCATACGGTGCCGGATTCTTCTACATTCCCGGAACAGAAACCTGCCTCAGAGTCTCGGGCCGGGCTCGCTATGAGTATCAGTATACCGAGACGCTGAGCCGGAGCGCCGGAGACGTGTCCGGTTATCGGGGTCTGGCCCGCATCAATCTCGACGCGCGTACCCAGACGGACTACGGGACGCTGCGGGCGTTCGTCCGCCTCGAGGCGGCCTCGCGTAGCGGGGCGTATATCGGAGGTAATTCCCAGGCGCGGCTGGGCAACGGCTTCCGTGCGCTCGGCATCGACACGTTCGGCCGCGTCACTCAGTACGTGAACACCGACAAAGCCTTCATTCAGCTGGCGGGTTTCACGGCTGGCCGCGCCTCGTCGTTCTACGACTTCTACGCGCACGACTACGAGATGATCGGTTATACCGGCGGCTCCGACATGGCCTCGACGAACCTGCTCGCCTATACGGCGACCCTGGGGAACGGGTTCAGCACGACCCTGTCCATGGAGGATCCGAGCTTCCGCTGGCAGCCGGTCTTCACAAACGGCAGCACGGCGCTCGGCCTATCACCCTTCAACGCCTTCAACGGCCCGACATCGGCCTTCTCGCCGGTCTTCCTGTCCTACAACGCCGCTGGCATTCCGACGTCTGTCACCTTCGCCGACACGCGGCAGAGGAACCGGACACCCGACGCCGTCGCCGTCCTGCGCTACGACGGCCCTTGGGGCGCCGCACAACTCTCGGCGGCCATGCACGAGGTGAACGTCGGCAACTACAGCCAGCTTCTCGGTGTCAACGGCGGCGCGACCCCGGCCTCAGCTGCTGTAGGCCGCGTTCCGAGCGAATACGGCTGGGCGGTGCAGGCCGGCGTCAAGCTGAACGCGGCCGCGATCGCGCCGGGCGACGGATTCTATCTGCAGGGATCCTACGGGGTCGGTGCGATGTCTTATACCGGCTTTATCCAGCCGGTGGACTATCAGACGACCAATGCCCAGATCTTCAACGGTGCTCCGCTGACCAACTACATCTCGGACGGCGTCATCAACCCGTTCACCCGGCGCCTCGAACTCTCGGAGAGCTGGACGATCGTCGGATCGTACCTGCATTACTGGAACCCTGAGTGGCGATCCGCGGTCTTCGCGAGCTACGGAGAGGCCTACTTCAGCAAGACGGCTCGGTACGGCCTCGGTCTGGTCGGCTTCGATCTGCCCAATCCCACCACGGTGGCAGGGGCGAACGCGTTCCGTTACAGCAACGTCCTGCGTGACAACAGCGTCCTCTACACCGGCATGAACCTGATCTGGTCGCCGGTGAAGAACCTCGATATCGGCGTCGAGGGCGTCTACCAGCGCTCCGGCATCGTCGGGGGCCAGGTTGCGGACGCCAACCGTGCCTTGGGCGCGGTCAACGGCGTTCCGCTGCGAGCGGTAAGTTCCGCCGATAACGGCATGGTGCGCTTCCGGGTCCAGAGAGATTTCTGAATTCGGTCAGTCGATCCGTCAGAACTCATCCTTCGATCGGCCGTCCAGTTCGCCCCTGCACCGATCGGCTCATGCGCTCGCCATCGCCGAATGGACCACCGATGTGCCGATCGAACTGGAACAGTCTGATCGGTCCGGCACTTGGTCCGCGCCCGACCGCGTTGCGATCGGGCGCAGCTCCAAATCTTCCTTCTGACGCGCTCATTCGCCAAACCGGCGTCCCGTTCGACGGAGGGCTATCGAACAGGGGCTCTTCACGCCGTATCGGAAAAAGACCACCTCAGGTGGGGTGTAGTTCTCCACGTTCACGTTTCAGGATTCGGTTCCGGCTATCCAGGACATTTTCCAGACCGTTCACAACATGAGCGAGATCGTCGTCAGCGTCCGCGAAGCAGCGGATCAACAGGGCTTGGCCATGCACGAGATCTCTCGAAACATGCAGGAGGCCTCGGCTGGCTCCCGGGAGGTCTCCTCGAACATCTCTGCGGCGGCGGTATGAGCCGAGCAGACGGGTAAGACGGCTCATGTCGTGAGCACGGCAGCTTCCGTGCTCAAGAGCAGGTCGGGCGATCTTCGCACCGAGATCATGTCGGTTCTCGACAAGATACGATCGGCGGCATGAAGGAGCGGGCCGAGCTCCGCAGCGTGGATCGAATGCTGGCGAGCCGCAGGCTGCAGTGAACCGTAGCTTCAGTGTCCGTGGTCTCTCGCCGGCGGGCTGAGAGGTTGCGCAGGATATTCCTCGCTGATCGACGATCTGATGCTCGGCCGTGACGGGCCCTGGCGACCGAGTTCCCGGACAACCGACCGGATCATGGCTCCGACTGCTGCTCCGCAGCGCTGAAGCCGACCTGCCCGCGCGCCGCGGTACTGCCGAGCGACAGCTTCCGCTCTGCGCTGGGCGGGCGGTCGAAATGATCGACATAGACCTTCGAGAAATGCGAGGCTGAGGCGAAGCCGCACTCGATCGCGATGGTGAGGAGTGGCATGGCGGTCTGCCGGATCAGATGCCGGGCGTGTTCGAGCCGGATGCGCAGATAGTGCTTGGCTGGCGAGCGGCCGAGATACTTCAGGAACAGGCGCTCAAGCTGTCGCTTCGAGAGTTGGACCGAGTCGGCGAGATCCTGGCTGCCGAGAGGCTCGGCAAAGGTCTTCTCCATGAGTCCGACCACCTGCAAGAGCTTCGGATGGGCGACTCCGAGGCGTATGCGCAGGTCCATCCGCTGGCGCTCGCCCGCCTCGCGGATACGATGGTGTATCAACTGTTCGGCCACCGCCGCCGCCAAGTCCGGACCGTGATCCCGCGCGATGAGGGAGAGCATCATGTCGGCCGCCGCCGTTCCGCCCGCGCAGGTGAAACGGTTGCGGTCGATCTCGAACAGGTCCGAGCCGATCTCCACGGCGTCGTGCTCCGAGGCGAGGCTCGCGAGGTTCTCCCAGTGGATCGTCGCGCGGTAGCCGTCGAGGAGGCCGGCCTTGGCGAGGACGTAGGTCCCCGTGCAGACGGCGCCGATCGCCGCGCCGCGCGTGCAGTTCCGGCGCAGCGTTGCCTGCAGGGCGCGATGGTCCGGCCGATGGACATCGATCCCCCCGCAGACGATCAGCATGTCGAGGTCCCGGGCCTCGCCGAAGCTGCCCGACACCTGGATCTCCACGCCGTTCGACGCCCTGCAGGTCTGGCCGTTCTCCGACCACAGCGAGTAGCGGTAGAGGTCGCTCTGCGCGGCGCGGTTGGCCAGACGCAGGGCCTCGATCGCCGAGGAGAAGGCGATCATCGAGAAGTGCTCCACGAGCATGAAGCCGACCGACTTCGCCTCGTCCGTCGCCACGATCTCCAGGCCCGGAGCCGCACCTTCGGGGCCGCTCCCCCTGGACCGCCTCATCCCGAGTCCTCCTCTCGATGCCACGGCGGAGAATTGCGCGAACCGGGCCGCCTGACCAGCGAAGGCGGTGTTCGCCAAGCTTAGAGCGCCGGCGCGACGCGAGCATCGTGCCACAGGCTCGAATCGACCGCCGGCAATCTCGCCGAAGTCGCGAATGTCCAACTCGCGGTCGCAGTCGCGAAAGCCGCCCGAGCCCGCCCGACCGATGATCCGGCATCACAGCGAGGCCGATCCATGCGCCGCTTCTCCCTCTCGTCGCTCCTCTCGGAATCCCTCAAGGGGCATCAGGGCTGGAGCCGTCAGTGGCGCGATCCTCAGCCGAAGCCGGCCTACGACGTCGTCATCGTCGGCGGCGGCGGCCACGGCCTGGCCACCGCCTACTATCTGGCAACGGTCCACGGCATCACGAACGTCGCCGTGCTGGACAAGGGCTGGATCGGGGGCGGCAATACCGGCCGCAACACCACGATCATCCGCTCGAACTACCTCTACGACGAGAGCGCCGCGCTCTACGAGCACGCGCTCAAGCTCTGGGAAGGCCTGAGCCAGGAGCTGAACTACAACGTGATGTTCTCCCAGCGTGGCGTCCTCATGCTCGCGCACAACATCCACGACGTTCAGAGCTTCAAGCGCCACGTCTACGCCAACCGCTTGAACGGCATCGACAACGAGTGGCTATCGAAGGAAGAGTGCAAGGAATTCTGTCCGCCGATCGATATCTCGGGCACGTTGCGCTATCCGGTTCTCGGCGGCGCGCTGCAGCGCCGGGCCGGCACGGCGCGCCACGACGCGGTCGCCTGGGGGTATGCCCGCGGCGCCGACGCGCGGGGCGTCGACATCATCCAGAACTGCGAGGTGACGGGCATCCGCCGCGACGCCTCCGGCGCGGCCGTTGGCGTCGAGACCACCCGCGGCTTCATCGGCGCCGGCCGGATCGGAGTGGTCGCCGCCGGCCACACCTCGACCGTGATGGCGATGGCCGATGTGCGCATGCCGCTGGAGAGCTACCCGCTCCAGGCCCTCGTCTCGGAACCGGTCAAGCCGGTCTTCCCCTGCGTTGTGATGTCGAACGCGGTCCACGCCTACATCTCGCAGTCCGACAAGGGCGAGTTGGTGATCGGGGCGGGCACCGACCAGTACACGTCCTACAGCCAGCAGGGCGGCCTGCACATCACCACACACACTCTCGACGCGATCTGCGAGGTGTTCCCGCAATTCACCCGGATGCGCATGCTGCGCTCCTGGGGCGGCATCGTCGACGTGACGCCGGACCGCTCGCCGATCATCGGCAAGACGCCGGTCCGGAATCTCTTCGTCAATTGCGGCTGGGGCACCGGCGGCTTCAAGGCGACGCCGGGCTCGGGTCACGTGTTCGCTCACACGCTCGCCACGGCTGAGCCGCACGCGATCAACGCGCCTTTCACCCTCGACCGCTTCCGCACCGGGCGCCTCATCGACGAGGCCGCGGCGGCGGCCGTCGCCCACTGATCCGCCCCAAATCCCGATGCGACGAGGCGCCCGATGCTGCTGATCGCCTGCCCCCATTGCGGCAACCGACCCGAGACCGAGTTCCGCTGCGGCGGCCAAGCCCATATCGCGCGGCCGGCCGATCCCGCCGCGCTCGACGACGCGGCCTGGAGCGAGCACCTCTTCGTGCGCGCCAACCCGCGCGGGGTGCATGCGGAGCGCTGGTGCCACGTCCACGGCTGCGGCCGCTGGTTCAACGCCCTGCGCGACACCGTCAGCGACCGGTTCATCGAGACCTATCCGGCGGGCGCCGAGCCCTCCCGTTCCCCTGAGAGCCAGATGAGGGCGTGATGGCACAGCCGTTCAGATTGTCGCGGGGCGGACGCATCGACCGCACGCGCCCGATCAGATTCTCCTTCAACGGCCGCGAGGTACACGGCTTCCACGGCGACACCGTCGCCTCGGCACTGCTGGCCGAGGGGCGGCACCTGGTCGGGCGCTCCTTCAAGTACCACCGCCCGCGCGGCATCCTGAGCCACGGCGCCGACGAGCCGAGCGCCCTGCTCGCCGTCGATCGCGGACCCGGCCGGGTCGACCCGAACAACCGCGCCTCGGTGATCGAGGCGCGGGACGGGCTGGAGACCCGCTCCCAGAACCACTGGCCTTCGCTCGAATACGATATAGGTGCCGTCAACGATCTGCTATCGCCCGTCTTTGTGGCGGGCTTCTACTACAAGACCTTCATGTAACCGCGGACGTTCTGGGACAAGGTCTACGAGCCCTTCATCCGCGCGGCTGCCGGCCTCGGAAAGGCGCCGACAGCGCCCGATCCCGACCACTACGCCAACCGCCACGCCCATTGCGACGTGCTCGTCGTGGGCGCCGGCCCCGCGGGCCTCGCGGCGGCGCTCGCGGCGTCCCGCACGGGCAAGCGCGTGATCCTCGCCGACGAGGGCGCTGAGCCCGGCGGCTCGCTTCTGCACGCGGCCGAGACCGAGATCGACGGGCACCCGGCCGACGCATGGCTCGCGGCGACGCTCGCCGACCTCGACGGCCGCGAGAACGTGATCCTGCTGCCGCGCACCACGGTATTCGGCTACTACAACCACAACCACGTCGCGATGGTCGAGCGCGTCACCGACCATCTGCCGACCGCCGGCGCGGCGCCGCGCGAGCGGCTCTGGCAGGTGCGCGCGGCCGAGGTGGTGCTGGCCGGCGGCTCCCACGAGCGTCCGCTCGTCTTCGCCGACAACGACCGGCCCGGCATCCTGCTCGCCGAGAGCGTGCGCGTCTTCATCAACCGCTACGGGGTGGCGCCGGGCCGCCGGATCGTCTTCGCCACGAACGGCGCCTCCGCCTACACCGCCGCCCTCGACGCCAGGGCCGCGGGCCTCGACGTCGCGCTCGTCGACCTGCGCCGGGAGGCCGAGTGCGGGCCCGAGCTGCAGCGGCTGCGGGCGGCGGGCGTCGAGGTTCTGACTGGCCACACGGTGGTCGGCACAAAGGGCCGCAAGCGCGTCACGGGGCTTCTCGCGGCGCCTGTCGGGAGCGACGACCGGTGCGGCCGCCGCCGCCTTCTGGCCTGCGACTGCGTCGGCATGTCGGGCGGCTGGACGCCGGCCGTGCACCTGTTCTCGCAGTCCCGGGGCAAGCTCGTCTTCGACGCCGGGATCGATGCCTTCGTGCCGGGAACTTCGGCCCAGGCCGAGCGCTCGGCGGGGGCCGCCAAGGGCAGCTACGATCTGGCCGCCTGCCTGTCGGAGGGCTACGCGGCCGGCGCCGCCGCTTCGGGCAGCGCGGAGCGGCGCAGCTTCACCGCCACGCCGACCCTCACCGGCTTCCAGCCGGTGCGCCTGATGCCGACGGACGCCGATCCCGCCAAGGTCCGCGCTTTTGTGGACTTCCAGAACGACGTCACCGCCAAGGACATCAAGCTCGCGGTGCGCGAGGGCTTCCACTCGATCGAGCACGTCAAGCGGTACACCACGACCGGCATGGCGACCGACCAGGGCAAGACCTCGAACATGAACGCGCTCGGCATCGTCGCCGGGCAGCTCGACAAGGCGCTGCCGGGCGTCGGCACCACCACCTTCCGGCCGCCCTACACGCCGGTGACCTTCGGAGCACTCGTCGGTCCGGCCCGCCACGCCCTTTTCGATCCCGTGCGCACGACGCCGATCCACGGCTGGGCGGAGGCGCACGGCGCCCTGTTCGAGAACGTCGCCCTGTGGCGGCGCGCCTGGTACTTCCCGAGGGCCGGCGAGGACATGCACGCGGCGGTCGCCCGCGAATGTGCCGCCGTGCGCGACGGGGTCGGCATCTTCGACGCCTCGACGCTCGGCAAGATCGAGATCGTCGGCCCGGACGCGGCCGAGTTCATGAACCGGATGTACATCAACCCCTGGGCGAAGCTCGAACCCGGCCGCTGCCGCTACGGGCTGATGCTCAAGGAGGACGGCTACATCCTCGACGACGGGGTCGTGGCCCGGGTGTCGCCGGACTGCTTCCACGTCACCACGACGACCGGCGGTGCCGCGCGCGTGCTCGCCCACATGGAGGACTACCTGCAGACCGAGTGGCCGGACCTCAAGGTCTTCCTGACCTCGACGACCGAGCAATGGGCGGTGATCGCGCTGCAGGGGCCGAAGGCCCGCACGGTGATCGAGCCCCTCGTCGAGGGCATCAACCTGTCGCCCGAAGCCTTCCCGCACATGGCGATGCGCCAGGGCACGATCTGCGGCGTGCCGACCCGCCTGTTCCGCGTCTCGTTCACGGGCGAGCTCGGCTTCGAGGTCAACGTGCCTTCCGATCAGGCCCTCGCCGTCTGGGAGGCGATCTACGCGGCCGGCCAGCCCTACGGCATCACGCCCTACGGCACCGAGACGATGCACGTGCTGCGCGCCGAGAAGGGCTACATCATCGTCGGGCAGGAGACTGATGGGACGGTGACGCCGGATGATGTGGGCCTCGCCGGCATGATCGCCAAGGCGAAGAAGGACTTCGTCGGCAAGCGCTCGCTCAGCCGCTCCGACGTCGCCGCGACGGGACGCAAGCAGCTCGTCGGCCTCGCCACGCAGGATCCGAAGCTCGTCCTCGACGAGGGCGCGCAGATCGTCGCCGACCCGAACCAGCCGATCCCGATGACGATGCTCGGCCATGTCACCTCGAGCTACTGGAGCCCGAACTGCGGGCGCTCCATCGCCATGGCGCTCGTGGCCGACGGGCGGGCGCTCCAGGGCCGGACCCTGCACGTGACGACGCCCGCCGGCTTCACGAGCGTGACTGTCGTCGAGCCGATCTTCCTCGATCCGAAAGGGGAGCGCATCCATGCTTGAGGCCCGATACCGCACCGCCCGCGCGCTTCCCCTGGGGCGCGCCGCAGCATCCGGCGCGCCGCGATCCGGCATCCTGATCCAGCCCGCCGAGGCGGAGGCCCGGTTCTCCCTGCGCGTCCGCGATGCCGGCGCGGCGGTCGCGGGGCTGCCGCTGGACCGCCCGATCAACACGGTGGCGGGCGACGACCGGCGCTGGATCGCCCGGCTCGGGCCCGACGAGTGGCTGATAGGCACGAGCGAGGTCGATGCCGACCTCCTGGCCGCCGCCGTCGGGGCCGCGTTCGGCTCGAAGGCGCACGCCCTGGTGGACGTCTCCCACCGCAATGTCGGCATCGACGTCGGCGGCGACGCGGCCCCGATCGCCCTCAATGCCGGCTGCCCGCTCGACCTCGGGGACGCCGCCTTCCCCCCCGGCTCGGCGACGCGCACCCTGCTCGGCAAGGCGGAGATCGTCCTGATCCGCCGGGCCAAGCCGGGTCGGTGCTACCGGGTGGAGTGCTGGCGCTCGTTCTCGACCTATGTGTACAGCTTCCTGCAGGAGGCCGCTCTCGGGGTGGGCCCGGCGGAGAAGGTCGCGTCCTGATGATCAGCGCGTTCGATCTGTTCAAGATCGGCATCGGGCCATCGAGTTCGCACACGATCGGCCCGATGGTGGCGGCCAAGCGCTTTCGCGAGCGCGTCGCCGCCCATGCGGGGAGGATGGAGGCGGTGCGGCTGAGCGCCGAGATCTTCGGCTCGCTTGCCTGGACGGGCAAGGGCCACGGGACCGACGTCGCGATCTTCCTGGGCCTGCTCGGGCACGATCCGGCGACCGTCGATCCGGACCGCGTCGCCGGCTACGTCCAGGCGCTCGCTGCGAGCGGCGGGATCGGCCTGCCCGGCATCGCCTTCGATCCCGTGCGCGACCTCGTCTTCAACTTCACCGAAGTCCTGCCCCGCCATACCAACGGCATGCGCTTCCGCGCCCACGGGGCCGACGGCGCGATCCGCGACGAGGTGATCTGCTACTCCGTCGGCGGCGGCTTCGTGGAGGTCGAGGGCGAGGCCGGGCCCGCGGGCGGCGCTGTCGCGGCCGTGCCCCATCCCTTCGCGAGCGCCGCCGACCTGCTGGCGGTCTGCGCCGAGACCGGCCTCTCCATCGCGCAGGTGCAGATGGAGAACGAGTGCGCGCTCCGTTCCGGGACGGAGATCGAGACGGGGCTCGACGCCATCCGCGACGCGATGCTCGCCTGCATCGCGCGCGGCCTGCGCATGGAGGGCGAGTTGCCCGGCGGCCTCAAGGTGCGCCGTCGCGCCAAGCGCCTGAACGAGACGCTCGACGCGGCCCGGCTCTCCAACAGCCGGCCGGCTCACGAGATCATGGACTGGATCAGCCTGTTCGCGCTGGCGGTCAACGAGGAGAATGCGGCGGGCGGGCGCATCGTCACGGCCCCGACCAACGGGGCGGCCGGCATCGTCCCGGCGGTGTTGCGCTACGGCGTCGATTTCTGCCCCGGCTGGTCGGAGGCGCGCGGGCGCGACTACCTGCTCACGGCGGCCGCCATCGGCGGCCTGATCAAGCGCCGCGCCTCGATCTCGGGCGCCGAGGTCGGCTGCCAGGGCGAGGTGGGATCGGCGGCGGCCATGGCGGCGGCGGGGCTCGCCAGCGTGCTCGGCGGCTGCCCGCGCCAGGTCGCCAACGCGGCCGAGATCGCGATGGAGCACCATCTCGGCATGACCTGCGATCCGATCGGCGGCCTCGTGCAGATCCCCTGCATCGAGCGCAACGCCTTCGGGGCCAACAAGGCGGTGGCGGCCGCCTCCCTGGCCCTGCACGGTGACGGCATGCATTTCGTCAGCCTCGACCAGGTCATCGAGACGATGCGCCAGACGGGCCACGACATGCAGGCGAAGTACAAGGAGACCTCGCTCGGCGGCCTCGCCGTCAACGTCGCGGCCTGCTGAGCCGCACACGGGCCTCCCGGTCACGAACGGGTTCCCCGCGCGTCCGCCGATCCGGGCCGGTTCGGCGCGCGCGGCAAGCCCCGATGGCCCGCGGGATCGCCGATGCCGCGGGCCGCTGCACGCTCGGGCGTCAGGTGGCCGGCGCGGCATCCGCCGGATCCGGAAGTGCGAACGCCTCCGGCCGATGCCCCTCGGCGCGCAGCGCGTTCACGAGATCCTCCGGCACGAGGTTGAGCGTCCGCGTGCTCACCAGGGGATGGACGTTGATCCGCGTCTCGGCCAGCAGGGCGTCCTGAATGAAGACCTTCACGCCGCCCGGCTCGGCGTTGAGTACCGCCAGCGGCGAGACGGCGCCGCTCTCGACGCCGAGCTGCTCGCGCAGCGCCTCGGCGCTCGCGAAGGATAGGCCGCCGCGCGCGCCGAGCACAGACCGGAACGCCTTGAGGTCGACCTGCGCGTCGTGGTGGAGCGTCACGAGGAAGTAGGTCTTCTTGCCGTCCCGCAGGAACAGGTTCTTGGTGTGGGCGCCCGCGATGTCGCCGCAGACCGCCAACATCGCCTCGACTGTCAGGACCGGTGGGTGCTCGTAGAGCTCGTAGGCAATGCCGCGCTCGCGCAGGCGCGTCAGGAGGGCGTCGGGGCTCAGGGGCATGATCGCCTCATCGATTGGGAGCAGGGAAGGCAGGGCGCGTGAACCGGCTCAACGGCCGCCGAAATCGAGGGGTCGAGGTGGCGCGAGCACGCCGATCCGGCGCAGATAGGCCAGGATCTCACGGGCCGCATCCTCCGGATCGGGCTCCACGAGGAGCCGGCCCTTCGCGGCGCTGCCCGCCTCGCCGGTCGCCGCCTTGAGGCGCTCCGCGGCCGAGCCGCCCGCGGGCGCGCCCTTCACGATCTTCGGACGTCGGCGATAGGGCCGCTCCTCGAGGGCGGGACCCGCCTCGTTCGCGGCGACCGATGCGAGGGGAATCGCCTCGATGCGCCCGCGCCGGGCCTGCCCGTAGGCGAAGGGCCGGGGCGGGGGCGCGTCCGGATGGATCGTGACCATCACGGGGAGGCGCACCACCACGCGCCGCAGCGCACCGCGGCCGAGGCTCTGGTCGAGGCGCAGCGTCCCCGCCTCCTCCCCGAACGCCACCGCGACGACATCGGGGATCAGGGGCAGGTCGAGGGCCTCGGCCAACGCGTAGGGCACGAGCCCGCTCTCCGGACCGCCGTGGCCGCGCCGGCCGGCGAGGACGAGGTCGGGCCGGCTCGCGGCGAGGCGTGCCGCGAGAGCCGGGACCGGATCGGCCGTCGCCGGCAGGTCGATGTGCTCGACATGGCCGAGACCCTGGCCCAGGGCCTCGGCCAGGGCGGAGGCGTCAGGGCCCGCATGCAGCCCGATGGACGGCCCGATGGACGGCCCGAGGCCGGCCGCGAGGCGGATCGCCTGCGCCTCGAGCCGGGGCACCACCGCCGCGCCGGAGACCGGGTGTCGGCCCCCCGAGAGAAGAACCGCGACCCTCACGAGACCGTCCCCTGTCCAGCTGCCTCCCGCGCGAGGAGGCGCAGCAGCGCAGGCATCACGGCCTGCGCGTCCTGCACAATGGCGAGACCGGCCCGCTCGATCATCGCGGCGTGCAGGTCGGTGTTGACCGCGACCACGTGCTCGCAGCCCGCCACGCCCTGCAGGTGCTGCGGGGCGCCGGAGATACCGAGCGCGACGTAGCAGGTCGCGGCCAGCACCGTGCCGGAGGCGCCGACCTGGGACTGGCGCGGCATCACCCCGGCATCGCACAGCACGCGGCTCGCGCCCGGCGTGGCCCGAAGCGCCGCGACCAGCTGGCGGAAGCTGTCGAGATCGCTGATGCCGTTGCCGACCGAGACGACGAACTCGGCGAGCGCCAGGGGCACGGTGGCCGGATCGGCCGGGATACGCCTCGCCGACAGGATCGCGGCCGGTCGGGTCGCGACCGAAGCGGCCTCGCGGGCCAGCGCCCGCGCCTCCCGCGGCCGCCCGGCATACTCGGCAACCGCGTCCGCCGCCACCGTGGCGAGCAGCCCCGGGGCGGCCCGCTGCTCGACGCTGCGCCCGCGCGCCGGCCGGATCAGGCCGCTCGCGGCGACCACCTCGGCATCGCTGAAGAGCGGCTCGCCCATCCGCACCGCGACCCGGCGGGCGAGATCGCCGCCCTCGAGGGATTCCGGGAACAGGACGTGGCGGGCGCCGAGGCTAGCGAGCGCGGCGGCGATCCGGGCGGCCCGCGCGGCCGGGTCGTAGTCCTCCGCATCGTCGAGGCGGACGAGACGGTCGGCCCCCGCCGGGCCGGCGCCTTCGCAGGGGCCGAGCGCGAGGAGCGCGACGCCGCCATCCCGGCCCGCCAGGGCGCGGGCGGCGCCGAGGAGCTGACGATCGTGCACCGAGAGGCGGCCCCCGGGCATGTCGGGAACCACCGCGACGAGGAAGGCCGGGTCTTCGAGGACCAGGATGGTCGGGGCATCCGCCTCCGGAGCCGGCCGGTGCCCGGCCTCCGACGGCATCGGTCCCTCGATGCGGACGGCCCGGCAGAGGTCGAAGCGGAGGCGGGGTCCGCCCGCAACGCGCCGGCCCGCGCGCTCGGCGCGGGGATCGCGGCGCGACCGTCCGCCCGGGGTCCGCCGCACGCTCCGGTCATAGCGCGGGCGCCTGGTCTCACCGCCCCCGGCATCGACCTGCATCGCCGCGCGCTCGGCACGGGGGTCGCGGCGGAGCCTCGTCATCGGCCCGCCTCCACGGCCTGGAGGAGCAGTTCGGCGATGTCGCGGACCTCGGCCTTGCGGTCGGTCACGCCCTCCAGCATCGCGGTGCAGGACGGGCAGGCCACGGCGACGAGGCCGGCGCCGGTCTCCGCGGCCTGGCCCATGCGGATGTCCGGGATGCGCTGCTCGCCCGGCACGTCGCTGACAGGTGCGCCGCCGCCGCCGCCGCAGCACATCGCCCGCTTGCCCGATCGGGCCATCTCGACCCGCGTGAGGCCGATCGCGTCGAGCACGGCGCGCGGCGCCTCGGTCTCTCCGTTGTAGCGGGCGAGGTAGCAGGGGTCGTGATAGGTCACCGTGCGGTCGTCCAGGCGGCCGGGGCGCAGCGTGCCGGCCCGGATCAGCTCCAGCAGGAAAGCGGTGTGGTGCGCCACCGCGAAGTGTCCGCCGAAGGCCGGGTACTCGTTGCGCAGGGCGTGCAGCGCATGCGGATCGGCGGTGACGATGCGGCCGAAGCCGTACTGCGCCAGCGTCGCGATGTTTGCCCGCGCCAGCGCCTGGAAGGTCGCCTCGTCGCCGAGGCGGCGGGCGAGGTCTCCGGTGTCGCGCTCCTCGGCGCCCAGCACCGCGAAATCGACCTGCGCCTCGCGCAGCAGGCGGACCAGGGCACGCAGGGTCCGGCCGTAGCGCAGGTCGTAGGCGCCTTCGCCGAGCCAGAGCAGGATCTCGGCCTGCTTGCGCTCGGCCATCGCAGGCAGGCCGAGCCCGGCCGCGAAGTCGGTGCGCGCGGCCGGCGGGCGCCCGCCCGGATCGCCGGTCTGGCGCAGGTCGGTCACGGGGCCGACCGCCTTGTCGGGCAGCGCGCCCCGCTCCAGCGCCTCGTAACGGCGCAGGGACACCACCGCATCGACATGCTCGATCATCATCGGGCATTCCTCGACGCAGGCGCGGCAGGTCGTGCAGGACCAGAGCGTGTCGGGGTGGATGCGCGCATCCGGCCCGATCAGCCGGGCGAGCGGCCCCCGCTCGCCCGAGGCCGCGCGTCCGCCGGGATAGGGATTGCCGGCATAGGCGGGCTCGGCCGGCGAGAGACCCGCGACGAGATCCTGGACGAGCGTCTTCGGGTTGAGCGGCTGGCCGGCGGCATAGGCCGGGCAGGCCCTCTCGCAGCGCCCGCAGCTCACGCAGGCATCGAAGGAGAGGAGCCGGTTCCAGGTGAAGTCCGCCGGCATCTCCGAGCCGAGGCGGGGCGCGGCGAGGTCGAGGGGCTGCAGCGCCGTGTCGGGCCGGCCCTCGAACCGTCCGGGGCGGGGATGGGCCACGAGATGGAGGGCGCCAGCCGCCGCGTGGCGCATCGGCCCGTGCCGCACCTCGAAGGCGAGGCCGAGGCCGCCCGCTGCCGCGAGCGCCAGGGCGAGCGGCGCCAGAAGGCCGCCGATGCCGAAGGCGAGCAGCAGGGCCGTGACCGTTCCGCCGATCGCGTAGGCGAGGAGCAGGAACGGCAAGATCTGGAAGCGTCCGGCCGAGAGGCTCGGCTTCCGCTCCGGATAGCGCCGGGCGCCGACGAGCAGCGCGCCGACCGCCGTGACGCCGAAGGCCGAGGCCACGAGGAACCAGTAGGGTCGGAAGCCGCCGAGCGGGGGCAGGATGGCCAGCGCCGTGAGCAGGGAGGCCGCGAGCAGACCGCCCGCCACGATCGCGTGCATCCGAGAGGCGTAGGCGTCGCGCGCCACGACGTGGTGGACGTCCACGAGGTAGCGTTTGGGCAGCTTGGCGAGGCCGTCGAGCCAGGCCACGGGCGCCGCCGCCCCCATCCGCCACAGGGCCGCGCGCCGGTAGGCCTGCACGAGAGCGAGCGCCGCCATCAGCCAGACGAGGCCGGGAAACACCGTGGTCAGGGAGGCGACGCTGGTCATGGCGATGGGTCCGCGAGCTTGGGCGATCGTTCGAAATGCGTCCTCGTCGGACCCCGCCCCGCTCAGGCGGGGAGGAAGCGCGCGGCGCTGCCCGCGCCCGCGCGGCCCACCGGCGTCACAGGTCCTTGCACAGCCGCAGCGCGTCGTAGATCGCCGCGTGGATGTTGCGGCCGGCCACCGCGTCGCCGATGCGGTAGAGGGCGTAGCCCCGGGAGAGGTCGTAGGGCTGCGGCGCGCCGCGGATCACCGCGTCCTGGTCGATCTGGCCGCGGTTGACCGACGCCGCCTTGAGGCCGCGGTAGAGCGCATCGACGGGCAGCGTGCCGTGATCGACGACGACGCGGTCGACGACCCGCTCCTCCTCGGCATCCGTCATGGTGTTGCGCAGGGCCGCGACGAGGCGGTTGCCCTCCGGGTAGATCTCGATGAGTTCCATGTTCGGCGTCATCACGACACCGAGCTTGTAGAGCTCGCGCAGGTGGATCGGCTGGTTCGTGGTGCCGACCTCCTCGGCGACCATGCGGTCGTGGGTGACCACCTCCACGAGGCAGCCGCGCTTGGACAGGTGCTCGGCGACGGACGACGCGTTGTGCTGGCCCATCGCGTCGTAGAGCAGCACCGAGCCGGTGGGCTCGACCGCGCCGGTGAGCACCTCGGCGGTGGTCACGGCATGCTGATCGGCGCCCTTGGCGTCGCCCCGGAAGGGCGCGCCACCGGTCGCCACGATGACGATGTCGGGCTTCTCCGCCAGGACCAGGGCCTCGGTGGCCTCGGTGTTCAGCCGGAGGTCGACGCCGAGCTTCGTCACCTGCGCGACGAGCCAGCGCGTGATGCCGGACATCGCCTCGCGCCAGCCGGCTCTCGCCGCCACGGAGATCTGGCCGCCCGCCTGCGCGCCCTTCTCGAACAGGACCACGGCGTGGCCGCGCTCGGCGCAGACGCGGGCCGCCTCGAGGCCGGCGGGCCCGGCGCCGATCACCACGACGCGGCGGCGCAGGTCCGCCTTGCGGATCTCGTGCGGCATGCTCGCCTCGCGGCCGGTGGCGGCGTTCTGGATGCAGAGCGCGTCGCCGCCGACATAGATCCGGTCGATGCAGTAGCCGGCGCCGACGCATTGGCGGATGTCGTCGGCCCGGCCCTCGGACAGCTTCCGGACGAGATGCGGGTCGGCGATGTGGGCGCGGGTCATCGCCACCATGTCGACGTGCCCCTCGGCCACGGCGCGGGCCGCGGTGGCGAGGTCGGTGACGCGCTGGGCGTGGAAGACCGGGACGTCGACCTCGCGCTTGATCGCGCTCGGGAGGAACAGGAACGGCGCCACGGGAAACGACATGTTCGGCAGCGAGATCGCGTGGGCGATGTGGTCGCGCGCCTGCCCGCCGAGCACGTTGAGGAAGTCGACGAGGCCGCGCCGGGCGTACTCGGCCGCGATCGCGACGCAATCCTCCTGGGAGAGGCCGTCGGCGATCATCTCGTCGCCGGACATGCGGATCCCGATGACGTAGTCGTCGCCGACTTCGGCGCGCATCGCCTCCAGCACCTCGATGCCGAAGCGCATCCGGTTCTCCAGGCGGCCGCCGTACTTGTCGGTGCGCCGGTTGACCGAGGGCGACCAGAACTGGTCGATCAGATGGCCGTGCGCGGCCGAGACCTCGCAGCCGTCCAGCCCGCCCTCGCGGCAGCGGCGCGCGGCCTGGGCGAAACTCTTCACGACGCGGGCGATGTCCTCCTCCTCCATCTCCTTGGGCACGGTGCGGGAGGCGGGCTCACGCCGGGGCGAGGGCGCGATCGTGGGAAACCAGTGCTCGGTGTCCCACTTGGTGCGCCGGCCCATATGGGTGAGCTGGATCATCAGCTTGCCGCCGTGCCCGTGCACGCGGTCGGCGAACTGGCGGAAGAAGGGGATCACCGAATCGTCGGCGACCGAGATCTGGTTCCAGGGCGCGGCCGGGCTGTCCACGGCGACCGAGGAGGAGCCGCCGAACATGGTGAGCCCGATGCCGCCCCGCGCCTTCTCGGCGTGATAGAGCTGGTAGCGCTCCTGCGGCTTGCCGTCCCGTCCGTAGCCGGGCGCGTGGCTCGTGGACATCACCCGATTTCGGATGGTCAGGCCCTTGATGGTCAGCGGCTTCAGAAGCGCGTCGGCATTGGCGATCACGGGACGACTCCCGAAGGCTTCGACAGGAATTTGGCGCAGGGCAGCGGCCTTTCGGCCGTTGAGCAACCGGACTAGCGCTCGACCACGAGGTCGCTCGTGGGCTTCGAGCAGCACAGCAGGGCCATGCCGGCGTCGATCTCGCGCTGACGGATGCCGCCGCTGTGGTTCATCACGACGGTGCCCTTGACGACCTTCGACTTGCAGGTGCCGCACAGGCCCTTGGCGCAGGACGAGGGCAGCCGGATGCCGGCCTTGCGGGCGGCGTCGAGCACCGTCGAATCCTCCGGGCAGTCGAGCACGCGCCGCGTCTTGGCGAACTCCACCCGGAAGGTCCGCACCGTCGCGGCGGGCTCCGCCTCGGCCTCGGCGTCGAGCGCCTGGCCGGCCTCCGCCACGGCGTCCCGCTCGGCCGCCGGCAGGGCGCCGAAATCGAAGCTCTCCTCGTGGTGCCGGGCCATGTCGAAGCCGGCATCCATCAGCATCGCCCGCACGGCCGCCATGTAGGGCGCGGGCCCGCAGACGAAGACCTCGCGCTCGCGGAAGTCCGGGACGGTCGCGCGCAGGACGTCGATCGAGAGGCGGCCCCTCGGACCGGCCCAGGCCTCGCCGGGGGAATCGGCCTCGCAGACCGCGTGGAAGCGGAAGGCCGGGTCGAGGCGCGCCATCGTCTCCAACTCGCCGCGGAACACGATGTCGGCCGGGCTGCGGGCGGAATGGACGAAGGCCACGTCGCGAGGCTCGCCCAGGTCGTGGAAGGTGCGTGCCATCGACATCATCGGCGTCACGCCGCTGCCGCCGGATAGGAGCAGGAACTTCGTCGCCGGATGGGTGAAGCAGGAGAAGTCGCCCATCGGCCCGAGCGCCCGCACGGTGTCGCCGGCCCGGAGGGTATCGTGGAGCCAGTTCGAGACCGGGCCGCCGGGCACGCGCTTGACGGTGATCGCGAGCGTGTTCGGCCGCGTCGGCGCCGAGGAGACCGTGTAGCAGCGGTGGATCGTCCCGCCGCCGATCTCGAAGGCGAAGGTCAGGAACTGGCCCGGCGCGTAGGCGAAGCGGCGGGGCTCGGCCGAGCCCAGCACGAAGGTCTTCACGTCGTGCGTCTCCTCGCGCACCGCGAGGCAGACCAGGGCGTCGTCGGCCTCCGCATCCCAGGACGCGGTGGCCGCGAGGCGCGCGGCGGCCGGCTCGGCCAAGGCGGGGGCCGATGCCATGCTCAGCGCCCCAGATACGCGGCCATGCGGCCGACATACCAAGTGCAGAATTTCTCGACGAGCATCTCGGTGTGCGGCGAGTAGGGGCCGGGCTCGTAGGCGGGGCTCGCCACGCCCTGCTGGCAGATGCCGACGAGCTCGCTGTCCTGGTCGTTGGTCGCTTCCCAGACGCCGGTCAGGTTGGCGAGGTCATAATCCACGCCCTCGACCGCATCCTTGTGCACGAGCCACTTGGTGCGCAGCAGCGAGCGCCCCGCGTCGAGCGGCAGCACCGAGAAGGTGACGATGTGATCGCCCAGGAAGTGGTGCCAGGAGTTCGGCTGCGTCCAGACCGAGAGCCCGCCGAGCTTGGCGTTGGTGAAGTCGCCGAGCAGCCGCTTGCAGGCCGCCTTGGTGTCGAGCGTGTGCGACTCGCCCTCCCCGTCGAGCGGCAGGCGCTCGGTGCGGAACCCCGTGACCATCGTGTCGAGCGCGTCGATCTCCCGCGAGGGCAGGCCGTCCGCCTCCCACTCCGCATGGCGGGTCTTGAGCAGGCAGCCGTAGCGGTCCGCATTGGCGCGGTCGTGCTCGTCCATCTCCTCGGGCGCGAAGCCGAAACCGTAGGCGAAGAGCGGGACGGTCAGTTCAGGATGGTTGGCACCGCAATGGTAGCATTCGCGATTGTTCTCCATCGTGAGCTTCCAGTTGCCCGGCTCGATGATGTCCTTCTGGAAGGCGACCTTGGTGTCGCGCACGTTGTGGGGCTCGATGTAGGGTCCGAGCTTCTCGGCCATCAGGTCGAAATCGGCCGGCGGCTCGTCGGCGAGGCAGATGAAGAGCAGGCCGGCGAGCGAGCGGACATGCACGGGTTTGAGGCCGTGGCAGCCGCGCTTGAAGTCCGACCCCATATGCTCGGCGTGGATCAGGTTGCCGGTCAGGTCGTAGGTCCAGGAATGGTAGCGACAGACGAGGTTGCCGACCGTCGACTTCTCCTCGTGGACGAGGCGCGCGCCGCGGTGACGGCAGACGTTGTGGAAGGCGCGGATCTCGTTGTCGTCGTCGCGCACGATCGCGACCGAGGTCTTGCCGATATCGACGACCATCACGTCACCGGCCTCGGGCATGTCGGGCTCGACGCCGACGTAGATCCAGTGGCGGCCGAAGATCACCGCCATGTCGGCCTCGAACACCTCGGGGCTGAGATAGAAGGGCGCCGGCAGGGTGTAGCCGGGGCGGCGCTCGCGCAGAAGACGCTGCAGCGGGGTCGGCGTAACGTCGAGCATGAGGCCTCCGAAGCCGGATCGGGCTGCGGCAACTATCGCCGCACCCAGGTGGGCCTGCTGCCACGTCAGCGACACTCGTTTGGTCAGCCGCGACGCTGGCACATCTCGCTCACGCATCGCCATCCAAGGTGATGATGAGAGCAAATTCGATCGCCCCGCCCCGTTCGGGCTTCTCGTTCCATGGACACTGCTGATGACTGGCTTTGGACCATGGAAGTTTTCTCCGGCTGGGTGGACGGAATGATGAATTCCTCCACTGAAGCCATCTCGATACGAGATCTGCGCGCTCGGTGACGCGATCGCAGCGAATGAACGAGGACGGCTGCCCTGGCCGGCTGGCTTTGGACCGGGCTGATTGAGAGGATCAGCCGTGACCGGACGAGCCGGACATGCGGCGAGGACAGAAGACACCTCGAACACCTCGCGCAACAGATCGCTGTCACGGAAGCGGCCGTGCCGGTTCTTCGAGAAGGTGGAGTGGTCCGGCACCCTTCCATCGAGCCCAAGCCGTCAGAACCAGCGGTACGTGAGGTTGAGATGGACCTCCTGGCACAGGCGCCGCTCGGAGCGAATGCCGAGGCAGTAGCCGATGAGCAGCATGCGGATCATCAACTCGGGATCGACGGAGGGGCGGCCCGTCGAGGCGTAGAACGGTGCCAACGCGCGGCGCAGGTCGCTGAGATCGACGAAGCGGTCGATGGAGCGCAGTAGATGGTCGGCGGGAACGTGGGTGTCGACCGAGGACTCGTAGAACAGATCGCCCTGCTCGACTTGCCGAGGTCCCATTATCGACGTCGATCTACGCCTCACAACGGCAGTGAATCACCTCAGAAATGCCGCTGCAACCGCCGAGTTTTTCAACGAAATCCGCCATGAGCAGACACCAGTTCGATGCCCGAAACCGGACCTTCGGCTTCGCGCCCCATCCTGGTCATTCGTCGATACGCACCGTTCGTCCTAAGGGTGGACCTGGCCTCTAGCGGCGTGAGCACCCTCTGGCAGAAGAAAATCGTCGCCGTCTAATGGCGATCAACGGGAACGATCGCCTTCGTCTGGCCGAAAGTTCGGCAACCAGTGCTCTTGATGCTCCTCGGTAAATTCAGGATACTAGGACGACCATTATTCATTGAAATAACTGTGAAAAGCCAGCGCCTTGCCTATATCGACCCGTCGCGTCTTCCTGTCCGGCGCCCTCGCCTTGAGCATGGGATCGGCCCGAGCCGCGTCGACGCCACTGCGGGTCGTGGCGTCCTCGGTCCCACATGTGGAAATCCTGGAATTCGTGACCGAGAAGCTTGGTCCCGAACTGCCGCTGAAGATCATCGAGATTTCGGGCGACCTTCGTCCCAATGCCCTGCTGCGGGACCGGGACGCCGACGCGAACTTCTTCCAGCATGTGCCCTTCCTCCGATCGGAAGAGGCCTTGATGGGAATGCGCTTCGCCGTGGTCGCGGCGGTGCATATCGAGCCACTGGGCTTGTACAGTCGCCGGGTCAAATCGCTGGCGGACGTGCCGGCCGGCGGGATCGTCTCTCTCTCGAACAGCGTCTCGAATACGAGCCGCGGCCTATTGCTGTTGCAAGCCAACGGGCTGATCCGGCTGCGTTCTGCGGAGCCCGGTGTCAACCTCACCCTGGACGACGTCGTCGAGAACCCAAGGAGCTTTCGCTTCGTCGAGATCGCGCCCCCGCAATTGCCGCGCTCCCTCGACGACGTCGTGCTCGCAGTGATCAACGGCAATGACGCGCTGGAAGGCGGGTTGGAACCCGCGCGGGACGCGCTGGCCCTCGAAAGGGCCGATGGCAATCCGTATGCGAATGTTCTCGTCACGACGGAGGGTTTGGCCAAGGACCCTCGCGTGTTGCGTCTCGCCTCGCTGCTGACCTCGGCCGAGGTGGCCGCCTTCATCCGCACCCGCTACCGCGGCTCGGTGATCCCCGTCCGCGCGACCTGACCGGTGCCGGGTGGCCGAGACCGCCGTCTTCCCTCCGACCTGACCACGCTGCCCCGGCCTCGCCGCGGCGGCAGACCGGAGCCCACAACCGATGCGTTTCCTGAAGACCCTCGCCATCGCCCTGCTCTGCACAGGTGCGATGGCAGCCCATGGGCCGGCCGGGGCCGAGACCCTGAAGATCGGCACCGTCCCGGGCGCCTACAGCGACGCCGTCACTGCCGCCTCCAAGGAAGCCAAGGATCAGGGCATCGATGTGAAGGTCATCGAGTTCAGCGACTGGACGACGCCCAACGTCGCCCTCGACGCCGGCGATATCGACGTGAATTTCTACCAGCACCGGCCTTTCATGGAGAACGCATCCAAGCAGAAGGGCTACCGCTTCGACATCGTCGGCGCCGGCATCCTGCAGAATATCGGGCTGTTCTCCCTCAAGCATAAGAGCTTCGACCAGATCCCGGTGGGCGGGAAGGTGGCCATTGCCAATGATCCGGTCAACCAGGGGCGCGGCCTGCTGCTGTTGCAGAAAGCCGGGCTCATCAAGCTCAAGGACGGCGTCGGATTCCTTGGCACCATCGACGACATCGCCGAGAACCCCAAGAAGCTGAAGTTCACCGAGGTCGAGGGCCCGCAGCTCGTGCGGATCACCGGCGATGTCGATCTCGCCCAAGGCTACCCGCATTTCATCGTCGCGGCCGGCACCTTCGACCCGACGAGCGGGCTCATCTATTCCGGCATCGAGGACAAGCTGTTCGCGGTGAGCTTCGTCACCAAGGAGTCGCGCAAGGACGATCCGACGATCAGAAAATTCGTCCAGATCTTCCAAAAATCCGAGGCCGTTAAGCGGCAGATCCACAAGTCATTCGCCGGCAGCGATAAGCTCTACCTACTCGCGTGGCAGAATTGACGATGGTCGGCTTGGCTTTGGACAGTCTCGGGGCGGCACCTCCGGTCGCGTCGATCGCGGCCGGCCCACAGGCAAATCCCGCCACCTGGGCGAGCGCGGACCCTCAGGGCAGCGGAACGGTACGATTCGATCGCGTCTCCAAGACCTATAGCTCGGCGGGCGGCGAGAACCCGGCCCTCGACGACGTGAGTCTCGAAATCCCGTCCGGCGCGGTCTTCGGCATCATCGGCCGCTCGGGTGCGGGAAAATCGACCCTGCTTCGCACCGTCAACCGGCTGGAGGAGCCGAGTTCCGGCCGCGTACTCATCGACGGTGAGCCCATCGCCGCCCTCGGCACGGACGGGCTCGTGGCGCTGCGCCGCCGCATCGGCATGATCTTCCAGCACTTCAACCTGCTCTCGGCCAAGACCGTGCGGCAGAACGTGGCCCTGCCGCTCACGGTGGCGGGCGTGGAGAAGCGCGAGATCACCCGGCGGGTGGATGAGGCGCTGCGCCTCGTCGGCCTGGAGGGCAAGGCGGAGACCTACCCGTCGCGCCTGTCCGGCGGCCAGAAGCAGCGGGTCGGCATCGCCCGCGCTCTGGTGAGCGATCCGGAGATCCTGCTCTGCGACGAGGCGACCTCTGCGCTGGACCCGGAGACCACCCTGTCGATCCTGGGCCTCCTGCGGGACATCAACCGGCGGCTGGGGCTTACCATCATCCTCATCACCCACGAGATGGGCGTGATCCGCGAGATCTGCACAGACGTCGTCGTGCTGGAAGCCGGCAGGGTCGCGGAAGCAGGGCCGGTCTGGCGGGTCTTCGGCGCGCCGGAGCACCCGGCGACACGGGCGCTGCTCGCACCGCTCACCCGCGACGTGCCGGACGATCTGGCCGCGCGCCTGAAGCCGCACCCGGTGCCGGGCGGCAAGGCCGTCCTGCGGATCACCTATTCCGGTGCGACGCCGCCCGATCTCTCGGCCCTCGTCGCGGCGACGGGCCGGCCGGTGCACCTCCTGCAGGCGGGCGTCGAGCGCATCCAGGGGCATGCGGTCGGCCGGATGCTCATCGCCGCGGGGGGCTCGGACGCGGAAGTTCGGCTGAGGGCCATTGGACAGGATGTCGAAGGGATCGGCTATGTCTCCGCAGATGATTGACCGCCTCTGGCAGGCGGCGTTCGATACGCTGTTCATGGTCGGCGTCTCGGCGGGAATCGCGGTCCTCGCCGGCATCCCGCTGGCGCTGTTTCTCGTTACCTCCGGTCCCGGCGGCATTGTCCCGGCGCCCCGTACGAACCGTCTCGTCGGACTCGTCGTGAACGGCTTCCGGGCCGTGCCCTTCATCGTCCTGCTGGTGGCGCTGATCCCGTTCACCCGGCTCGTCGTCGGCACCACGATCGGCGTCTGGGCGGCCATCGTGCCGCTGGCGGTGAGCGCCACGCCGTTCTTCGCGCGGATCGCGGAAGTCTCCCTGCGGGAGGTGGATCCCGGCCTGATCGAGGCCGCGCAATCCATCGGATGCCGCCGCCGTCACATTCTCCTCCATGTCCTGCTGCCGGAGGCCCTGCCGGGCATCGTCGGCGGCCTCACCATCACCGTCGTCTCGATGATCGGCGCCTCGGCGGTGGCCGGCGCGGTCGGCGCGGGCGGGCTCGGCGACGTGGCGATCCGCTACGGCTACCAGCGCTTCGACACCACCGTGATGGCGGTGGTGATCGCGATCCTGATCGGCCTCGTCTGCTGCGTGCAACTCACGGGCGACACCGTGGTGCGGAGGCTCCGCGCACGATGACCTCTGCCGCCAAGCAGATCAGGCTCAACGCGTTCAACATGAACTGCGTCGGCCACATCAACCACGGCCTGTGGACCCATCCGCGCGACCGTTCCAGCGAGTACAACACGCTGCGCTACTGGACGGATCAGGCGAAGCTCCTGGAACGCGGCCTGTTCGACGGACTGTTCATCGCCGACATTCTGGGCGTCTACGACATCTACGGCGGCGGCATCGACGTGACGGCGCGGGAGGCCGTGCAACTGCCGGTAAACGACCCGACGCTCATCATCCCGGCCATGGCGGCGGTGACGGAGCATCTGGGCTTCGGCATCACCGTCAACGTCTTCGCAGAGGCGCCCTACACCTTCGCCCGGCGAATCTCGACGCTGGATCATCTCACCGGCGGCCGGGTCGGCTGGAACATCGTCACCGGCTATCTGGAGAGCGCCCATCGCGGACGGGGCGAGGCGCTGCCGGCCCATGACCGGCGCTACGACTATGCCGACGAGTACCTCGAGGTGCTCTACAGGCTCTGGGAGGGAAGCTGGGACGACGACGCCGCACGCCGGGACCGCGACGCGCGGGTGTTCAGCGATCCGGGCCGAATCCGCCCCATCTCCCACCGTGGCGAGTTCCTGGCGGTGGACGGCTATCACCTCTGCGAGCCTTCGCCCCAGCGGACGCCCGTGCTCTATCAGGCGGGCGCCTCCGGCCGGGGCCGGGCCTTCGCCGGGCGACACGCCGAGTGCGTGTTCATCTCGGCGCGGGACAAGCCCTCCGCCCGCGAGGCCGTGCGCGCGATCCGCGCCGAGGCCGTCGCCGCCGGGCGCGACCCGCAGGACGTGAAGGTGTTCATCGGCATCGCCGCCATCCCTGGCCGCACCCGCGCCGAGGCCGAGGACAAGCGCGCCGAGTATATGCGCTACGCCAGCGCCGAGGCGGGTCTCGCGCACTTCTCTGCCTCCACCGGCATCGATTTCGCCCGCTACGGTCTCGACGAGCCGATCCCCTACGCGCCGGGCAACGCGATCCAGTCCGCCACGGCGGCGGCTGCGAAGCGGGGGCTGACCAAGCGCGACCTCTTGGCGGAAATGGGCCTGGGCGGGCGGTACGCCGTGCTCACCGGCGACGCCACCTCCATCGCGGACGAGCTTCAATCCTGGGTCGAGGAAGGTGAGGTGGATGGGTTCAACCTCAGCCGCATCGTCGTACCGGAGAGCTTTTCGGACTTCATCGACCTCGTAATCCCTGAGCTTCAGGACCGGGGCCTGTACAAGACCGACTATGCGCCCGGCTCCCTGCGCAGGAAGCTCTTCGGCGAGGGGAATCGCCTTCCCGCCCGCCATGCCGCCCATGCCTTTCGGCACGCGGGCGATCCCACTTCCGTGTAATGGACGAAAAAGTTCCCTGGATCGCCAGATCGAGAAAATACTCGCTCGGCATCGAACAGAACTAGAGTTTCGAATGCTTTTGACGGCGGATTGAACGGCGGCATAAATATCCGCAGCTGCTCACCCAGGGTATTTCTCAAAGTATTATCGTCGAACGATATCCTGCCCGGCGGCACAAACCGCTCTCACCGCTCCAGATCTTGCCGGGGCGATCGCCTTATCCGTGTCCGTCGTTGCGCGTGGGTGCGGCAATCTCCGACGGTTGCATAGCTCCCCTAGTCATCGATCTTACCCAAAGGAGCCTTCGCCGTGACCACGACAAGACGCCGTTCCGCCACCCTCCTCGGATTCCTCGCCCTCGGCCTTTCTCTGGGAGCCGGCGCCCTGGCGCAGAACGCCCCTAAGGAATTGAGGATCGGCTATCAGAAAGTCGGCCTCGTCGTCGTCGCCCGTCAGCAGGGCCTGATTGAGAAGCAACTGGCACCGCAGGGCGTTGCCGTGCGCTGGGTCGAGTTCCAAGCCGGGCCGCCTCTGCTGGAAGCGCTGAACGCGGGCGGAATCGATTTCGGCTATACTGGCGATGCCCCGCCCATCTTCTCACAGGCGGCCGGGGGCAACCTCGTCTATGTCGGCGCAGCGGCACCGACCCGCGACGGTGAGGCCATTCTGGTCAAGGCGAATTCGCCGATCCGGTCGGTCGCCGACCTGAAGGGCAAGACCGTCGCCTTGGGGCGCGGGACGAGCAGCCACAATCTCCTCATCGCCGCCCTCGAAAAGGCGGCCCTGAGCTTCTCCGACATCAAGCCGGCCTACCTGCTGCCCTCCGACGCCGGCTCTGCCTTCGTGAACGACAGCGTCGACGCCTGGGTGATCTGGGATCCTTATCTCGCCCTGGCGCAATCCCGCGGCGAGACGCGCGTGCTCGCGACCACCGGGCAGACGCACGACGTCTCGTCCTTCTTTCTCGCCAACCGGACCTTCGCCGAGAAGAATCCAAGCCTCATCGCCGGCGCCCTGTCGGGTCTGACCCAGGCGGCGGGCTGGGCGCGGGCGCATCGCGACGAGGTCGCGCAATCGCTCGCTTCCGTGACCGGCGTTCCCTATCCCGTTCAGAAGGTCGCCGCCGACCGGACGGAGTTCGCCGTCCGCCCGCTCTCGGACGAGATCCTGACCGCCCAGCAGACCACCGCCGACCGGTTCTTCCGGCTCGGCCTGATCCCTCGCCCCATCAAGGTGCGGGACATCGTGTGGTCCCCGCCGAGGACGTGAGGGCCCTTTTGTCATCCCATCTCCCCGCAGAGGAGTCTTCTCGATGAGTGCCGTCCTCCATTCCCTCCATCCCTCCGCTCCGGCTTTGGACATCCGCCGCGTCGCCGGGCGCATCGGTGCCGAGATCCGCGGCGTCGCGCTCTCCGGCGACCTCGACGCCGCGACGGTCGCGGCGATCCGGCAGGCGCTGATCCGGCACAAGGTGGTCTTCTTCCGCGATCAGACCCTGGACGAGGCTGGTCACGAAGCCTTCGGGCGGCTTCTCGGAGATCTCGTCCCGCACCCGACCGTGCCCTCCCTCGACGGCACGGCGGTAACCCTCGACATCGACGGCAGCCGGGGCGAGCGTGCCAGCTCCTGGCACACCGACGTGACCTTCGTGCCGAACTATCCGGCGATCTCGATCCTCCGCGCGGTGACGCTTCCCGCCTATGGCGGCGATACGCTCTGGGCCAACACGGAAGCGGCCTATGCCGAGTTACCGGAAGCCCTGCGTGATCTCGCGGACCGGCTCTGGGCCGTGCACTCGAACGTCTACGACTACGTGGGCGGACGAGTGAACGTGTCCGATGCCGGACGGCGGCGGTACGACGAGGTCTTCACCCGCACCGTCTACGAGACCGAGCACCCATTGGTTCATGTCCATCCGGAAAGTGGCGAGCGCTCGCTGATCGTCGGTCATTTCATCCAGCGCATTCTCGGCCTGACGACCTCGGATTCTCAGCACCTGCTCGCGATCTTCCACGATCACGCGACGCGGCCCGAGAACACCGTCCGGTGGTCCTGGCGGCAGGGTGACGTGGCGATCTGGGACAACCGCGCGACGGTGCACCGGGCCGTGGACGACTATGACGACGAGCCCCGCGTGGTGCGGCGGGTGACGATCCAGGGCGTCGCTCCGGTCAGCACCGGCGGGAGACGCAGCCGGGCTCGCGACACGCAGACGGGCAAGGCTGCCTGAGGCCTGTCCCACAAGCGCTCCGCGAAGACGCTGCCGCGCGACCGTGGCGGGGCGGGCTCGCCCGTCCTCTCCGACTTATCGGCCGATGCTCATGGCGGCACCAAAAATTCGTCTATAAATCATCCGCGCAGCAAAAGATAATACCTCCTTGTCGATGAAATGTAATATTTACTCTCATTGACCGCACAGCATTCACAAGTCAAATCTCAATCTCGCTTTTGTGATCGCCATGCGTTGTTGCGGCACGGCGAGGCCAGAGAGAATCTGCATGCTTCTGTTGCGACGAAACTTCGTGTCGTATGGGCGGGCCGCCGCACTGATCGGCGGCATCGCGCTGACCGGCTTGCTGGCCGGACCGGCAGCCGCGGTGGAGGGCCAGCTGCGCATCGCCAAGCAGTTCGGCGTCGTCTACCTGCTCCTTAATGTCATCGAGGACCAGAAGCTCGTCGAGAAGCACGGCAAGGAATCCGGTCTCGATATTACGGTCGAGTACGTTCAGCTCTCCGGCGGCTCGGCCGTCAACGATGCGCTGCTCTCCGGCGCGGTCGATATCGGCGGCGCGGGCGTGGGGCCGCTCTTCACCCTGTGGGACCGCACCCGCGGGCGGCAGGGCGTGAAGGGCGTCGCCTCACTCGGAAACTTTCCCTACTACCTCGTCAGCAACCGTCCGGGGGTGAAGACCATCGCGGACTTCACCGATGCCGACCGCATTGCCGTGCCGGCGGTCGGCGTATCGGTCCAGTCGCGCATCTTGCAATGGGCGTCGGCCAAGCTCTGGGGCGACAAGGACTTCGCCAAGCTCGACAAGTTGACCGTCGCCATCCCGCACCCCGAGGCGACGGCGGCGATCGTCAAGGGCGGCACTGAGGTGACCGGCCACTTCGCCAATCCGCCCTTTCAAGATCAGGAACTCGCCGAGAACCCGAACGCCCACGTCGTTCTGAACTCCTACGACGTCCAAGGTGGCCCGTCCTCCTCGACGGTGCTGTACGCGACCGAGCGCTTTTACACGGAGAGCCCGAAGACCTACGCGGCCTTCGTCGAGGCCCTTGAAGAGGCGGCAAAGTTCGTCACGGCCAACCCCGAGAAGGCCGCCGACATCTATCTCAAGGCGACGAACAGCAAGCTCGACCGGGAATTGCTGCTCAAAGTGATCAGGAATCCGCAGGTCAGCTTCAAGATCGAGCCGCAGAACACCCTCGGCCTCGGCCAGTTCATGCACCGGGTCGGAGCGATCAAGACCGAGCCGAAGAGCCTGTCGGACTACTTCTTCGCCAGTCCGCGCACTGCCACCGGCAGCTGAGCAGGCGCATGACCCTCTCGGAAACAAGCGTCCGCGCCGTGCCGCCGGAGCCGGAGATGGCGGCTTGGAGCGGCCCGGCCATGGCGGCTCCCGCCCTGCCGGACCCACTCCTGCGCATCTCGGGCGTCAGCCTCGAATACCGCACTCCGGCGCGGGTCGTGCGCGCCACGCATCGCGTCAACCTCGACGTGTACGAAGCGGACCGCTTCGTGTTGCTCGGCCCATCGGGCTGTGGGAAGTCCACCCTGCTCAAGGCGGTGGCGGGTTTCATCTCGCCGGTGGAGGGCGATATCACCCTAGATGGCGTGCCGGTGCGGGGCCCGGGGCCGGACCGCATCGTCGTGTTCCAGGAGTTCGACCAGTTGCCGCCGTGGAAGACGGTGCTGCAGAACGTCACCTTCCCCTTACGCGCCTCCCGCCGCCTCGGCCGGCGCGAGGCCGCGGAGCGGGCGCGCCAGGTCATCGATAAGGTCGGCCTCACCCCCTTCGCCGACAGCTATCCGCATCAGCTCTCGGGGGGCATGAAGCAGCGCGTGGCCATCGCCCGGGCGCTCGCCATGCAGCCCCGGGTGCTGCTGATGGACGAACCCTTCGCGGCTCTGGACGCGCTGACCCGGCGCCGGATGCAGGAGGAATTGCTGGCCCTCTGGGACGAGGTCCGCTTCACCCTGCTGTTCGTGACCCACTCCATCGAGGAGGCGCTGGTCGTCGGGAACCGGGTGGCGCTGCTTTCGCCCCATCCGGGGCGGGTGCGCAGCGAGATCAACAGCCACGCCTTCGATCTCACGAGCCTCGGGAGCCGCGACTTCCAGGCCGCCGCCCTGCGCCTCCACGAGCGCCTGTTCGAGGCTGACGGGAGCGCCGCATGACCGCGTTCGCCACGACGTCGCGCACACTTCCGCCAATCCGGCCAGAGGTCGACCAGGTTCTGCCGCCCTTCGTGGAGGCGCCCGTCACCCGCGCCCTGCCAGTTGGCGCGCGCCTGTGGCAGCAGGGCTGGCTGCGCAAGGCGCTGATCCTCGCGATCCTGGCAGCGGCCTGGGAGGGACTGGCGCGGGCCAAGGACAACGATCTCCTGCTGCCAAGCTTCACCGCGACCCTCTCCGCCCTCGCCGAGGGACTGGCCGACGGCGAGCTGATCGAGCGCGTGCGCATTTCCCTCGCCGTGCTGGCACAGGGCTACGCGATCGGCGCTCTCCTCGCCTTCGGGCTGACGACGCTTGCGGTCTCGACGCAGTTCGGCCGCGACCTGCTCTCGACCCTGACGGCGATGTTCAATCCGCTCCCGGCCATCGCGCTGCTGCCGCTGGCGCTGCTCTGGTTCGGGCTCGGCAACGGCAGCCTCGTCTTCGTGCTGGTCCACGCGGTCCTCTGGCCGCTGGCACTCAACACCTTCGCCGGGTTCCAGGGCGTGCCCGAGACCCTGCGGATGGCAGGCCGCAATTACGGACTGACCGGGCTGGCCTACGTCTGGCAGATCCTGATCCCGGCGGCGCTGCCGGCGATCCTGTCCGGCCTCAAGATCGGCTGGGCCTTTGCGTGGCGCACCCTGATCGCCGCCGAACTCGTATTCGGCGCGGCTTCCGGCAAGGGTGGCCTCGGCTGGTACATCTATCAGAACCGCAACGAGCTCTACACCGACCGGGTCTTCGCAGGCCTGCTCGTCGTGATCCTCATTGGCCTCTTCGTGGAGAACGTCGTGTTCGCCACCCTGGAGCGAGTGACGGTGCGGCGCTGGGGCGTCGTCCGCTGACGCAGGCATCCGATCCAAGCCCGGCGCATTTCCGCAAACCGTCATTCTGATCAGACTGTTCATGACCCAAAGTACCCTGAGCCTCGGTGCCTTCTTCTACGCGACGGGCCACCACATCGCCGGCTGGCGGCATCCGTCGAGCGAGGCGGATGGCGGGATCACCCTCTCACGCTATGTCGGCTGGGCGCAGAAGGCGGAAGCCGCCAAGTTCGACCTCGTGTTCCTCGAGGACGGAACCGGCATTCGCGACACCAACCTCCGGTCCAGCGAGCGAACGGCGCGTTCCACTCATTTCGAGCCGGTGACGCTGCTCTCGGCGCTCGCCGCCGTCACCCGCCGGATCGGCCTCGTGGCCACGACCTCCACGAGTTTCAACGAGCCCTACAACGTCGCCCGCCGCTTCGCCTCGCTCGACCATCTGAGTGGCGGCCGGGCGGGCTGGAACCTCGTCACCTCGGCAACCGACGCGGAGGCCGCCAACTTCGGAAACGACCGGATCGCGCAGCATGCCGACCGCTACGAGCGTGCCGAGGAATTCGTCGACGTGGTGCTCGGCCTCTGGAACACCTGGGACGACGACGCGGTGCTGATCGACCGCGCGAGCGGCCAGTTCTCGAAGCCGGACGGCTTCCGGCCGCTGGACCACCGGGGCAAGCATTTCGAGGTCCGCGGCCCCCTCAACATCTCGCGCTCGCCGCAGGGCCAGCCGGTTCTCGTCCAGGCCGGCTCGTCGGGTCCGGGCAAGGACCTCGCGGCCCGCACCGCCGAGATCGTCTTCACGGCCAACCAGACGCTCGACGAGGCCGTGGCGTTCTATGGGGATTTGAAGGCCCGGATGGCCGGTTTCGGCCGCGCGCCCGACGACCTGAAGGTGATGCCGGGGCTGTTCCCGGTGGTCGGGCGCACGGAGGCCGAGGCCCGTGCCAAATTCGAGGACTTGCAGGACCTGATCGATCCGGTGGTCGGGCTGGCGCTGCTGGAGCGTATGATCGGCGGCTTCGATCTCTCCGGCTTCGACCCGGACGGGCCGGTGCCCGAGTTGCCGGAGGCCAACGGGGCCAAATCCCGTCAGCAGTTGATGTTCGACCTCGCCCGCCGGGAGGGGTTGAGCCTTCGCCAGCTCTATCTGCGAATCGCCGGGGCACGCGGGCATTCGCAGATCGTGGGGACCCCCGCCCAGATCGTCGATGAGATGGAAGCTCGCTTTCGGGCAGGAGGTGCCGACGGGTTCAACATCATGCCGGCGACGTTGCCGGGAGGCCTCGACGACTTCATCGAACTCGTCCTGCCGGAGCTGCGGCGCCGTGGCCTGTTCCGGGAGGATTACGAGGGTCGGACGCTACGCGGGCACCTCGGCTCCCGCCCGCCGCCCGGTTTCGGCACGGACCGCTAGTCAGGGCTTCACATCTGGCCTCGGGTCCGAGACGAAGCCGTCCCGGTTCGGCATCTGGACGGCCGAGAGCGATCGGGCATCGAACACGGCGTCCTCGGGCGCGAGCCCGTTCAGGTGCAGGACGTAGCCCGAGACCGCATAAACGTCGTCGTCGCTGAGCGATTGCGGGGCGTTCATCGGCATCGCCCTGCGGATGTAGTCGAACAGAGTCGGCGCGTAGGGCCAGAAGCTGCCGACCGTCTTCACAGGCTTGGCAGAGGCGAGCGTGCCCAGGCCGCCGGCGAGCCTTTCCCCCGTGCCACCCTCGCCCCCGCTGCCGTGGCAGGAGGCGCATTGTGCCTCGAACACCGCGCGGCCATGGGCGACGCTGCCGGATCCTGGCGGAAGTTTCCGGCCGTCGCGGTCGATGTCGATGTTCCAGGCGGCGATCTCTGCCTCGGTCGCCGGGCGGCCGATTCCGAAGTGGTCTGCGCCGTGAGCCGCGCCGCGGATGCCGAACACGAGGAACGCGACAGCGAGCGCCCGGACTTTACGCGTAGCCATTGGCGACCTCCCCATCCGCCGCGATGCGCCACGGCACCACCGCGTTGTTATGGTAGAACGACTTGAGGCCGCGGACTGCCGTCAGATCCTCGAAGCTCGGCTGGACGTAGCCGGTCTCGTCGATGGCGCGGCTCGCGATGGTCGTCTGCTGGCCGTCCCAAGTCCAGGGCAGGCGGAAGCGGGTCAGCGCCCGGTTCAGGACCGGCTCCTGCAACGCCGCCTCCCGCCAGCTCTTGCCACCGTCCGTCGTGACCTGCACTCCGCGGATCCGGCCGCGCCCCGTCCATGCGAGGCCGGTGATCTCGTTAAAACCGGGGGTGATCCGCTGCGTGCCGGAGGGCCGGGTGATGATCGACTTCGCCTCCATGACGAAGGTGAACTGGCGAGCCGTGCCGTCCGGCATCAAGTCGGTGTATTTGGATGTTTCTTCGCGGGTGTAGCCGGGCTCGGCCGCGACGCTGAGGCGGCGCAGCCACTTCACGCTCATGTTGCCCTCGAAGCCGGGCAGGAACACGCGCAGGGGATAGCCCTGCTGCGGGCGCAGGCGCTCCCCGTTCTGGCTGTAGACCAGCAGCGCGTCATCGAGGCACTTCGCAATGGGGATGCTGCGGGTCATCGCGGCCGCGTCGGCGCCCTCAGCGACGACCCATTTTGCATCGGGCTTCAGCCCGGCCTCCCGCAGCACGGTCGCAAGGCGCACGCCCGTCCACTCGGCGCAACTGATGAGCCCGACGAGGTCCGAGGCCGTCTTGCCCTTGATCGCCTCGAAGCCCGGATTGCCCGAGCATTCGAGGAAGTAGATGTGCGACTCGCTCGGGAAGCGGCGGACGTCCTCCATGGTGAGAACGAGGGGTCGCTCCACAAGCCCGTGGATCATGAGCCGGTGCTGGGCGGGGTCGATGTCCGGGATGCCGCCGTGGTGGCGCTCGTAGAACAGCCCGTTCGGCGTGAGGATGCCGTCGAGATCCTGCAGCGGGGTGCGGGTGGAGGCCGAGGTGTACTGCTTGAGGCCCTTGGGGATGTTGCGGATGATCCCCGCCTCGAAGCGCGATGGCGTGCCGTAGGGCTGGCTGCCGGTATCGGCGCCGGGCGCCTTCATCCAGTCCGGGATGCCGGGCGGCGTCGCCTGCTCCGCGCGGGCTCCGCTGGCGGCCACTGCTCCCACCGCCGCGGCGCTCCGGACGAGAAAGCGCCGCCGGGCGTGCATCGTCATGTCATTATCGCTCATGGGGCATCACACTCATGATCAACTGGCGCTCTCCCACCGATAGTGGTGCAACATGGTGGCAACGCGGCTACCAGTGCCCGTCACCTCAGGCCGTCCCGACGCGATACTGCCGGGGCGGTGCCTCGCCGGAGATCGCGAAGGAGCCGACGCTGCGGTCCCGGTAGATGCGGGGGTTGTGGGAGGCGATGGTGCGGGCGTTGCGCCAGTACCGGTCGAGCCCGGCGCCCACCTTCACCGCCGAGGCGCCGAGCGCGTCGAACAGCGACGTCGTCGCGCTCAGGATCAGGTCGGTGACCACGCTGACCGCTTGGTTGACCTCGACATCGGCTAGCGTTGCCTGCCGCTCCGCCTCGTTCGATCCGGCCTGGTGAGCGTCGTGGACCCTCTGGACCGCCTCCGCGGCCTTCAGCACGGTGGCGCCCGCCGCGTAGGCGTTGGCGCGGACACGACCGACGACGGCCTGGATCTGCGGGTCGTCGGCAGTACGCCCGGCATTGCCGTGGCTGTAGACGCGGGTGCGCTCGGCGACGAGCCGCGCCACGTCGTCCGCCGCCGCTCGGCCGATGCCGGCGAGCGTTGCGAGATGCACCAGCTGGAAGAATGCCATGGCGTAGGGGAAGCGGGCCGGGTCCGGTTTGATCAGGGCGGGGTCGAGGGCCACGCCCTCGAAGGTCGCGGTACCGCTGGCGGTGAGCGCCTGCCCGAACCCGTCCCAATCGTCCACGATGGTGACGCCCGGCGCACGCACCGGCACGGCCGCCGTCACCGCTCCGCCTGCCTCGTCCTCCGCGGAAAGATGAATGTAGTCCGCGAAGAGCGAGCCGGTCGTGTAGAACTTCCGCCCGTCGACCACGGGTCGGCCGTCCCGCCGCCGCACGACCGTGTCGAAGGCGCCGACCTTGGCGGGCCCGGTCTCCGAGACACCGCTGCCGATCGTCTTGCCCGCGCCGATCTGCTCGATCCAGGCCGCTCGCCATTCGGGCGAGGAGGAGCAGAGCGCGTCTTCCGTGAAGCCGAAATGCGCACGCAGCGCGTTGGTGACGTTCGAATCGGCGGCCGAGAGCTCGATCAGCAGCGCGAAGAGTTCCGGCAGGCTGGCGCCGTGGCCGCCCGCCTCGGGCGAGAGGCGCAGGGTGGTGAAGTTCGCCTCCCGCAGCCAGCCGATCTCGGCGTGCGGCAGGCGGCGCTCCCGGTCCCGCTCGACGGCGGTGGCGCGGATCTCGGCGAAGACCGGGCGGAATTGATCTGCGAGGGTCTCGTAACGTGCGCTCGGCCCCGCACCCCAGCCCGCATCCGTCTGCGACATGGCTCCGACTTTCTCATTTCCGGCCTCGCCCCCGGGGGCGTTTGCCAGAGGAATCCGTGAGCCAGCCCCCAATCGCAACCCAGATTCCATGCCGGATCTCAACTTTGGGAGCGAGTTATCGCGACGAACTATGTAAGAGAATTTTCGGAATGCGGCGAGGCTTCATTGTGGAAGGGCGTTCCATCCATCGAAATTTCCAACTTGTGTCGGAATTTTGTCTTACGTGATCGGCCGGAAGGAAGGCGTATCCGGCAATTTCTATTTCGTGGAATGCGCTTCCCTATTCGTCCAAAAATTCGAAAACGCGTTTCATTGATCCGTTGCGCCTTGCCGGCCTTCAATGAATGCGCCGAGTAGGTCCCCATGCCCCGGCGCCCAACCACCGCTCTTCCTTGCCATTCGCGAGCGCCCGATGACCGATGACACGATGGGCCGGTTCGGCCTCTCTCGCCGCACGCTCCTGCGCGGCGGGCTCGGCGGGGCCGCCGCACTGGCGCTCGGCGCTCCAGCCGTGCGCGCGGCTCCTCGCGAGGTGAAGATCAGCATGCAGCGCTCGTCGGTGCTCTTCACCGTGCTCAAGGTGAAGGGCACGCTGGCCGAGCGTCTGGCGCCGCTGGGCTTCACGCCGACCTGGCACCTGTTCACCAGCGTCATCGAGCCGATGAATGCCGGGGCCGTGGACATCCACGCCGACGTCGCCGACGCGGTGCCGATCTTCACCCAATCGGCCAAGGCGCCCCTGACCTTCTACGCCCGCGAGCGCGGTGCCCCCTCGGCCGAGGCGATCATCGTGCCGGCGGACTCCCCCATCCGCACCGTCGCCGACCTGAGGGGCAGGACGGTCGGCGTCTCGCGGGGTTCGGGGAGCCACTATGTGCTGGCCGCCGCGCTCAAGCGCTCCGGCCTGACGCTCGCCGACATCAAGCCCGCCTATCTCCAGGCGCCGGAGGGGGCCGTGGCCTTCGATCAGGGCGCTCTCGATGCATGGTCGATCTGGGATCCGTTCCTCGCCTTCGCCGAGGCCAAGCGCCCGGTCCGGGTCATCGCGGACGGCAATGGTCTCACGAGTTACCACCGCTACTACGTCGTCAACGACGGCTTCGTCGCCGCGCATCCCGAGGTGGTGGCAACCGTTTACCGCGCCCTCGTGGAGGCCGGCGCCTGGATGAAGGCCAACCCGGAGGAGGCTGTGGCGCTGCTGGCGCCAATCTGGGGCGATCTGCCCCCGGCGGTCGTGGCCGCCGCCAACAGTCGCCGGACCTACGCGGTGGAGCCGGTGGAGCGCAGCCAACTCGGCGAGCAGCAGGCCATCGCCGACGTGTTCTACGAGGCGAAGCTCATCCCCCGCCGGATCGACGCCACGGACGTCAAGATCTTCCAGCCGCCGACGGGCCGGGGCTGAGGCCGTGGTGAGCGCCCCCCGCTTCGGTATCTGGGCCGCCGTCCACGGCTCCCGCGCCTCCCACCACGACCCGGACGAGCCCGACGACGCCAGCTGGGAGCGCAACCGCGCTTTGGTGCTGGAGGCTGAGGCGCTCGGCTTCGACGCGGTGCTGGTCGCCCAGCACACGATGAATCCCTACGACCCACAGCGGGACCAGCTCGAAGCCTGGACCGGGGCGGCGGCGCTGGCCGCGCTCACCCGGCGGATCGAGATCATCGCGGCGATCAAGCCGGGGCTCTACCACCCGGTGGTGCTGGCCAAGATGGCCCTGCAGATCGAGCATATCAGCGGCGGTCGCTTCGCCCTGAACCTCGTGAATGCCTGGAACAAGGCCGAGTTCGAGCGCGCCGGACTGCCCTTCCCCGCACACGACGACCGCTATGCCTATGGCCGCGAATGGATCGGCCTCGTGGACCGGCTGATGCGCGGCGAGAGCGTGACCTTCCAGGGTGAGCATTTTCGGGCCGAGGACTATCAGCTCCGGCCAGCCGGCACGTTCCGGCCGAGGCCGACGATCTATCTCGGCGGCGAATCCGAGCCCGCCCGGGCGCTCGCCGCCGACCACGCCGATGTCTGGTTCATCAACGGCCAGCCGCTCGAGGATGTCGCCGCGCTGATCGCCGACGTCGCCCGGCGCCCGGCCACCAATGGGCCCCTGCGCTACGGCCTCTCGGCCTTCGTGATCGCGCGGGGGTCCGACGCGGAGGCGGAGGCCGAACACGCCCGGCTTCTCGCCCTCGCCCAACGCGACGCGGATCTCCGCGCCGACACCCGCGCCCGCACCGACGCAGCGAGCGTGATGTTCGCCAAGACCGACGCGGCGGCCTCCCGCCATGTCGGGACGAACGGTGGAACGGCGGCCGGGCTCGTAGGCAGCTATGAGACCGTCGCGGAGCGCATCCGCGCCTTTCACGCCGCCGGCATCGAGCTGTTCATGCTGCAGTTCCAGCCCTTCGAAGCTGAGATGCGCCGCTTCGCCGAGCAGGTCATCCCCCGCATCCGCTGACCCGGAGGGCTTCGATGAGCGGCCGCCAATTGCACCTCAACGTCAACCTGCTGCATTCGGGCGTCTACCCGTCGGCTTGGCGACTGCCGGAGAGCCGGCCAGACGCCTTCCTCGACATCGATCATTTCGTGCGCGTCGCCCGCATCGCCGAGCGGGGCAAGCTCGACGCGATCTTCCTCGCCGACACGCCCGCCATTAACGACCGGATCGACGACCGCCCGTTTAACGCCCTCGAACCGACCGTCGTGCTGTCGGCCGTCGCCGCCGTGACGAGCCATGTCGGCCTCGTGGCCACCGCGTCGACGACCTACAACGAGCCCTACAATCTCGCCCGCCGCTTCGCGAGTCTCGACCTCGTGAGCCGCGGCCGGGCGGGCTGGAACGTGGTGACGACGGCCGACGCCGCCGCCGGCCGCAACTTCGGATTCCCGGGCGCCTCGGAGCACGGGGCCCGCTATGCCCGCGCCCGGGAGTTCACCGACCTCGTTCACGCCCTGTGGGACAGCTGGGAGGACGATGCCTTGGTCGGCGATAAGGCAAGCGGCCGGTTCGTCGACACCTCCAAGGTCCACACAGTTGACCATCGTGGGTCCCACTACACCGTCGCGGGGCCGCTCACCGTGCCGCGCAGCCCGCAGGGGCGCCCGGTGACGTTCCAGGCCGGCGGCTCGGAGGATGGACGCGAACTCGCCGCAGCCACCGCCGACGCCGTATTCTCCCTGGCCCAGACCGTCGAGGACGGCGCGGCCTATGCCCGGGACCTGAGAGCGCGGGCGGCGCGCTACGGCCGTGGGCCGGAGGCGCTGGTCATCCTACCAGGCCTCGCCACGGTGATCGGTTCGACAGAGGCCGAGGCGCGCCGCCGCCAGGACAATCTCTGGGATCTCGTGCCCCTGGACTATAGCCTCGCCCGGCTCGCCGGCACTCTGCGGATCGACCCCGCCCGACTCGACCTCGACAAGCCGCTCCCCGACCCGTTGCCCTTGCCGCCGGACGCCAACCACACGATGTTCCTCGGCACGCTCGCCCTCGCGCGGCGGGACAGGCTGACCGTGCGTCAGCTCCTGCGGGCGCTCGGCGGCGGGGTCGGCCATCGGATCATCGTGGGCACGCCGGAGGTCATTGCCGACGACATCGAGGCGTGGTTTCGGGCCGGCGCGGCGGACGGCTTCAACCTGATGCCGGATGTGCTGCCGGAGGGCCTCGAGACCTTCGTGGACGCGGTCGTACCGATCCTCCAGCGCCGCGGCCTGTTTCGTCATGATTATGCCGGGGCGACCCTGCGGGACCACTTGGGCCTGGCGCGGCCCGCAAGTCGCTACGCCGCGACCGGACACTCGCTCTCCGCCTGAAAACCTGACCGGAAAGCGGCTCGGCTTCTGCCTCGCGGGACGAGGAATTGCGCGGCACTGCCGATCGAGCGCACACGTCCGAGGTCCTGAGATAGTCCTTTGCGAAATTCGCCTTATGCAGGGTCGAAGCCTTCCTTAAGCCAGCGATAAAAAGAAACTCGCTTTTATTGACGCCGAGCCGCCCCCGCCAATACAATTGCGGTCAAGCCGATCCTGGCCGAGAGATCTGCGCGCTCAGTGTGAATATGCGCCTGTCTCTCGGATCGACCGATCAGTGAAGAGACCGCCTTTCTCGACATGAATCCTACGATGCGCCGCGGTCATCTGGCCGTGGCGGGCGACGGATCCTGCCGAACGCCATCGGAGCCTGCCCCGTGCCTCGCCTGTCCACCAGCCTTCTCGCGATCCTCGTCGGCGTCTCGGCCCCCGGCGCCGCGCTCGCCGCCCAGGAGCCGCCGACGCCCCAGCAAACGGCCGGAGCGAGGACAGAGGCGAAGGCAAGCCCCCTCGTCAGCACCGAATGGTTGGAGAAGAACCTCGACGCGAAGGGCTTGCGTATCGTCGAGGTCAGCGTCGAGCCGGGGGTGTTCGAGCGCGGCCATATTCCGGGTGCGCAGAACGTGGTCTGGCACACCGATCTCGTGGAGACCGTGAGCCGCGACATCGCCTCCCGAGAGAAGTTCACGGCCCTCGCCCGCCGCCTCGGCATCGACAAGGACACGACCGTCGTCCTCTACGGCGACAACAACAACTGGTTCGCCGCCTGGGGCGCCTGGGTGCTGGCGCAGTACGGGCTCGTCGACAACGTCAAGCTCCTCGACGGCGGGCGCAAGAAGTGGGAGGCCGAGAAGCGCCCCCTCGACACGCGCAGCGCCGAGGTCGCCGCATCCTCCTTCGCGGCGCCCGCTCCGTCGCCCGCCTTCCGGGCCCGCTTCGCGGACGTGCTGGCGGTCGCCAAGCGCGAGCGGGATGAGCAGATCCTCGACATCCGCTCGCCCGACGAGTTCAGCGGCAAGGTCATCGCACCGCCCGGGGTCCAGGAACTCGCGATCCGCGCCGGTCACATCCCCGGCTCCGTGAACGTGCCGTGGGCCAAGGCCGTCAACCCGGACGGCACCCTGAAATCCCCCGCCGAGCTGAAGACGCTCTACGCCGCGGCAGGCATCGACGGCTCGAAGCCGATCATCACCTCCTGCCGCATCGGCGAGCGGTCGAGCCACTCTTGGTTCGTGCTGAGCCGGGTGCTCGGCTACCCGGTCCGCAACTACGACGGCTCGTGGACCGAGTACGGCAACGCCGTCGGTGTCCCGGTGGTCAACCTCGCCGGGACGGTCTGGGGCGGCAAGTGAGCGGACCCGTCGCGGAGCGGTCCCCGCCGCTCCCCCGACGCCCTGCATTGGCCTTGCCCACGGGCCGGGAACTCGTTCGACGAGTCGCGCCTCCGGGCATCGCCCTCGGCCTCGTCGGCGCGGCCCTGTGGCTGTCCGGCGAGCCCGGGGGCAGCCGGCTCGCCCTGTCCCTCACCTTCGGGGCGCTGTTCGGCGTCGTCCTGCAGCGCAGCCGCTTCTGCTTCTACTGCCAGTGGCGGGATTTCCTCGTCGCCGGCGACCCGCGGGGATTGCTCGGCATCCTGGCGGCCCTTGCGGCGGGCCTCGCCGGCTACGCCGTCGTCCTCGGGGCCTGGATGCCCGACCCCGGCGGCACCCGTCTGCCGCCGGACGCGCATATCGGGCCCGTCGGCCCCGTCCTTCTCCTGGCCGGCGCCGTGTTCGGGGCCGGGATGGCGATCTCCGGCTCCTGCATCAGCGCGCATCTCTATCGCCTCGGCGAGGGCTCGCCGACTGCCCCCTTTGCCCTGGTCGGTACGGGGCTCGGCTTCGTGCTGGGCTTCGCGACCTGGAACCCGCTCTACCTCGTCAGCGTGGCTGACGCGCCCGTCATCTGGCTGCCGCGCCATCTCGGCTATGCAGGGTATCTGGGCCTCGCTCTCGCGGTGCTGGCCTTCCTGGCGTGGCCCTTGATGAAGCGCCTGCCGGACCCGGTGGCTCCGAATCTCTGTCGGGGCAGCGACCCGCTGCGGGCCCTGTTCTCCGGCCGCTGGCCGGTCTGGCTCGGCGGGCTGGCGGTCGGGGCGATCGGAACCCTCGCCTACCTGCGGGTCGGGCCCCTCGGCGTGACGGCGGAGATCGGCGGCCGGGCCCGACAGGCCGCGGGGGCAGCCGGCCTTCTCCCGGCGCGTCTCGAGGGTCTCGACACGTTCCGCGGCTGCGCGACGGCGATCCGCGAGGCGGTGCTGACGCCGAACGGGCTGTTCGTCGCCGGCCTGGTGCTTGCCTCCTTCGTGGCGGCCCTGGCATCCGGTCAGTTCCAGCCGGCACGGCCACGGTCCGGCCACGCGATCCGCGGCCTCCTCGGCGGCCTCCTCCTCGGCTGGGGCGCGATGACCGGCCTCGGCTGCAGCGTCGGCACGCTCCTATCCGGGATCATGGCCGGGGCCCTCTCGGGCTGGGTCTTCGGAGTGGCCATGTTTGCCGGTGCGGGCGGCACGCTCTGGCTCGGGCGCCGGACCGGGCTTCTCACCTAGCGCACCGATGGGGGCGTGTCCCCGATTTGCTTCCGGGACGCAGCCGCGGTGGATGACGAGGCGTGTCTGGGGGCGTCACCGAGGGCGGAGCGCGTGCGCCGCCATGCCGACGAGCATCGCCGCCACGAAGACGAGGGCCGGTGCCGCGCCGGTCGACAGCGCCGCCACGGCCGGGCCGGGGCAGAAGCCAGACAGACCCCAGCCGACTCCGAACAGGGCGGCCCCGAGCACGAGGGGGCCGTCGATCCGTCGCGAGGTCGGCAGGTCGAAGGTCTCGGCCAGCGCCGGGCGCGCCAGGCGGCGAGAGAGGGCGTAGCCGAGCGCCGACACGCTCACCGCCCCGCCGAGGACGAAGACGAGGCTCGGATCCCAGGCGCCCCCGATATCGAGGAAGCCGCGGACGCGAGCGGGATCGAGCATCCCGGACAGGGCGAGGCCGAGCCCGAACAGCAGCCCGGCGGCAAGGGCCGCCAGAGGACGGGCCGCTCCGCTCACGGCGCCGCCCGCATGAGCGCCACCGTCAGCATGCCGGTGGCGAGGAAGACGAGCACCGCCACGAGCGAGCGCGGCGACAGGCGGGCGAGCCCGCACACCCCGTGGCCGGAGGTGCAGCCGGAGCCGAGCCTCGTGCCGAAGCCGACGAGGAGACCGGCGACGGCCAGCACCGGCCAGGACGCCTCGATCCTCATAAGGGGCCAGTGGCCCGCCATCGCCGCGAAGAGCGGCGGCCCGAGGACGAGGCCGAGGAGGAAAGCCAGGTCGGAGAGCCGGCGCTCTCCCGGCTGGGCCAGCCCGGCAACGAGCCCGCTGATGCCGGCGATGCGGCCGTTGACGAGGAGGAGCGTCGCGGCGGAGAGGCCGATCAGCAGCCCGCCCGCGAGGGCCGGAAGGTAAGCGTTCATGCAGGGTGATTCCGGTGTCGTCCGGGTCGGGATATCGCCGGGGCGACCTGAGAACAACCCTTGCCAAACCGGACTGTATCGCCAATTATCAAGTTATAACAGTGACTTAGTGAAGATCATGCTCTCATTCGGGCAAGGCGCGAACGAAACCTTCTCCTCCGACCACGAAGGGGCGGAAGGGCATTTCCCGAGCCAGCCGATAGGGCTTTTGACCGGAAATCGGGCCGGTCTCTCACGGCGCGCAGAGGAGGACGCCATGGCCGCATTGCCGATCAGGCGAGGGGATGAGGTGGTGTTCGAGCGCCTCGACCTCGCGGAAGCCCTCGGGATCTGGCGCCACGCGCGGGGGCGGATTGTCGGTATCCACGGCCGGGGCGGGCGCCCGGCCACCGTCGATGTCGCGTTCGAGGGGCACGCGGTGCTCGAACGCTACCTGCTGGACCTGTTCCGGCGGATCCATTGATCGCCGCCGTGACCGTTGCTTCCATGACCACCGCCCTCGCCACCATCCAGCCGCCGCTGCGGGCCACGAGCCGCAGCACGGCCGAGGCGGATGTCTGGGCTGCGTTGCGCGCCGAGGCCGAGGCCGTCCTGATCGAGGAGCCGCTCTATGCGGGCATCGTCCAGGCGACGATCCTCGACCAGCGCAGCCTCGCCCAGGCTCTTGCCTACCGCCTCGCCCATCGGCTCGGCGACGGCGACCTCGCCCGCCTGTCGATGCGCGACCTCTGCCTCTCCGCCTTCGAGGCGGATCCAGAGACCGGCGCCCACGCGGTGCGCGACCTCGTCGCCATCCGCGAGCGCGATCCGACCTGTCGGCGTTATCTGGACCCGTTCCTGTTCTACAAGGGTTTCGCCGCCCTCGAAGCCTACCGGGTCGGGCACTGGCTCTGGCAGCAGGGCCGGGCGACGCTGGCGCTGCACGTCCAGAGCCGGATCTCGGAAGTGTTCGGCTGCGACATCCATCCGGCGGCCCGGATCGGCTCCGGGGTGTTCATCGATCACGCCACGGGCGTGGTGATCGGCGAGACCACGGTTGTGGCCGACGACGTCTCCATCCTCCAGTCGGTGACGCTCGGCGGCAACGGCAAGGAGAGCGGCGACCGGCATCCGAAGATCGCCCGCGGGGTGCTGCTCAGCGTCGGCGCCAAGGTGCTCGGCAACGTGCGCGTCGGCGAGGGTGCCAAGATCGGCGCCGCCGCCGTGGTGCTGAGCGACGTGCCCGCCCACACCACCGTCGCGGGCGTCCCGGCCCGCGTCGTGTCGCGGCTGCGCGCAGACGAGGAGCCGGCGCTGAGCATGGACCAGTCCTTCGGCTTCGGCGACGGGATCTGAGCACAGGCGAAAAATCCTTCTTTTGAAAGGAAGCCGCCGGAACGCTCCTGCGTCGTCCAGCCTCGGGAGAACGAGTTTCTCTGCGTTGCGCCCCGCCCAGCCAACGCGTTCTCCAGAAGACCCGTTCTGCAGGTCGATCTCCCAGTATTCCGCAAAAAATGGGGAAAACGTTTCGTTGACGCTGCGGCTCCTGACGGCCTACCCATGCTTTCGCGGTGCGGCGAAGAGTCGAATCGCCCGAGATTGCGGCCAATACGGGCGATGCCGCGCGGAATCATCTGATCCACTGAGGTCGGCGCCGGCTCTATAGCCGTGCCGCTCCTCCGACGACTTGCGCCCGGCCCGTCCTTCGATGGGGCCGCTCGCCGACGCGCGGGCCGATGGGGCGCGCCCATCATCTGGTTTTTGGAGACGACGAACGATGAGCGGACCGGGTTTGAGCGTCAGCGCCACGGCGGCACGCAATCTTGCGACGGCGACCGTCACCTCGGTCCAGAACGCGGCCAACACCCCGCGCTGGCTCCTGCGCCTGTTGCCCTTCGTCGACGTCCCCGGGGGCGTCTACCGGGTGAACCGCCGCGCCGTGGTGCTGGCCAAGGGCGGCCGCATCGACCTCGCCACCGAGGACAAGGGCCGGACCGTCCGCCCCGGGTCATTGCGCTCCGTGCCGCTGTTCAGCCGTCTGGGCGACGCCGAGCTCGCGACGCTCGCGAGCAGATTCAAGGAGAGCCGGCACGCGGCCGGTGACGTCATCCGCGAAGAGGGCGCCGCCGAGCGCAACCTCGTGGTCGTCGCCGACGGCACCGTCGAACTGACCCTGTCCGGCCCCTACAAGGGCCGCCTCCGCCAGGGGCTCGCCACGAAGGGCGATTATTTCGGCGACGCCGACCTCCTCGACGCGGGAGCGCCGGTGCCGGCGGTGAAGGCGCTCTCGGCCGTCACGCTTCTCACCCTCGATTCCTCGGCGCTGGACGACGAGAGCATCCGCTCGCGCATCGGCCAGTACCGGGAGGAGCGCGACCGGCTGAAGGGCCACACCAATTCCTACGGCGAGCAGGGCATCGAGCTTCTCGCCGTCCATACCGGCGAGCCGCGCCTGCCGACGACCTTCGTCGATTACGAGATCGACCCGCGCGAGTACCACCTCTCGACGATCCAGACGATCCTCAACACCCATACCCGCGTCACCGATCTCTACTCGAACGAGATCGACCAGCTCCGCGAGCAGATCCGCCTCACCGTCGACGCGGTGAAGGAGCGCGAGGAGTGGGAACTCCTGAACAACTCAGCCTTCGGCCTGCTCAACGAGGTCACGGGCCGTCAGCGCATCCCCACCCGCGGCGGCCCGCCCACCCCGGACGACCTCGACGAACTGCTGACGCTCGTGTGGAAGAAGCCAGCCTTCTTCGTGGCCCACCCCCGCGCCATCGCCGCCTTCGGCCGCGAGGCGACCCGCCGGGGCGTGCCGCCGGTGGTGGTGCACTTGTTCGGCGCGCCCTTCATCACCTGGCGCGGCGTGCCGCTGGTGCCGAGCGACAAGCTGCCGATCGACATCGACCCGGTGACCGGCGCCCAGACCACCTCGATCCTGTTGCTGCGCGTGGGCGAGGGCGAGCAGGGCGTGGTGGGCCTGCAGAAGTCCGGCGTGACCGGCGAGATCGAGCCCGGCCTGTCGGTGCGCTACATGGGCACCAACGACCACTCCATCGCCTCGCACCTCGTGACCCGCTACTTCTCGGCCGCCGTGCTGGTCGAGGACGCGATCGCCCGTCTCGATAACGTGCTGCTCGGCAACTACCATGACTATGCGTGAGGTGCCGGTGTCCGGTTTCCCCACGGGGACGACGGGCGAGCTCGCCCATGCCGATCTCGTCGGGCGCCTCGCCCGCGAGATCTACGGGCAAGGTCAGGGGATTGGGCAGGCGGTGAGCCAGCCCCTCGCCCCGACGCTGCCGGCGAGCCCGCAGGTGCCGCCGGTCCTCGACGGCCTGCCGCAGGGCTTCGGTGGCACCCCGCTGCCGAGCGGTTCGGTGGGAACGCCCTCGGCTCCGGCCGGGGGGCTGCCCGCCGGGTTCCAGCCGGACGTTTCGGCGTTCGGCGCCCGCTCCTTCGGGGCGCCGCCGGTCGGTGTGCCGGGTCTGAGCGGCCCGACCGTGCCGAACCTCGCCCCAGCCAGTCCAGCCTTCGCCGAGATCGGCGCGGTCCCGCCGGTCCACCCGGCGGGCCCGAGGCCGGTCCTGCCGGACTTCTCGCTCCCGAGCGTCCCGTCGCCGGCGGCGGCGCTCCCCGGCGGCCCGGATCTGCATCGGCAGATCGCGGCGGACCACCCCCGTGCCAACGCCTTCGCCCACGCGCTCGCCCCGCATCTCGTGCCGGCGGATCCGTCGAAGGCCGGCGTGGACGAGGCGCAGGAGAGCTTCAACCGGACCGGCCGCCTGTCGCGGGCGCCGGACCCCACCCCGTCCAACCAGTCCGACTACTACTTCCTCAACCTCGGTCCTGGCCCGGCCCGCAAGGCCCCGGCGAGCCCCCGCGTCGAGCCGGCCCGCTCGCCTGGTCCCTCGCCGCGGGCGCTCGCCCACAGGTCGACCCCGGTGGCGGCTCCCTTCGACGTCGAGCGCGTCCGCCGGGACTTCCCCGCCCTGCACCAGAGCGTGAACGGCCACCCGCTGGTCTGGCTCGACAACGCTGCGACGACCCACAAGCCGCAGGCCGTCATCGACGCGACCTCCGAGTTCTATGCCCGGCACAACTCGAACATCCACCGGGCCGCCCACACGCTCGCAGCGCGCTCGACGGATCTGTTCGAGGGTGGGCGCGAGGCCGTGCGCCGCTTCCTCAACGCGCCGACCAAGGACGACATCGTCTTCCTCCGGGGTACGACGGAGGCGATCAACCTCGTCGCCGCCTCCTATGGCGGGGCGAATGTCGGACCGGGCGACGAGATCATCCTCTCGACGATCGAGCACCACGCCAACATCGTACCCTGGCAGCTGCTGGCGCAGCGCACGGGCGCGACGATCCGGGTGATCCCGGTCAACGACCGCGGCGAGATCATCTTCGAGCAATACGCCGCCCTGCTCTCGGGGCGGACGAAGATCGTCTCGGTGACGCATGTGGCCAACGCGCTCGGCACCGTGAACCCGATCCGGGAGATCATCGCGCTGGCTCACGCCTACGGCGTGCCGGTGCTGGTCGATGCGGCGCAGTCCTCGCCGCATATCCCGCTGGACGTGCAGGCGCTCGACGCGGATTTCCTCGTCTTCTCCGGCCACAAGGTGTTCGGGCCGACGGGCATCGGCGCCCTCTACGGCAAGAGCGCCCTGCTCGACGCGATGCCGCCCTGGCAGGGCGGCGGCCATATGATCGAGGACGTCACCTTCGCGAAGACCGTTCACAAGGGCGCGCCGGAGAAGTTCGAGGCCGGCACCCCGGACATCGCGGGGGCGGTCGGGCTCGGTGCGGCGCTCGACTACCTGGAGAGCATCGGCCTACCGGCGATCGCGGCCTACGAGCACGACCTGCTGGACTACGCGCAAGCGGGGCTCGCCGACGTGAAGGGCCTGCGCCTAATCGGCACGGCGCACGAGAAGGCCAGCGTGATGTCCTTCACGATCGAGGGGCAGGAGAACGAGGCCGTCGCGCACCACCTCGACGCCCACGGTATCGCCGTACGCTCCGGCCACCACTGCGCCCTGCCGGCGCTCCGCCGGTTCGGTGTGGACCAGTCGGTGCGGGCGTCCCTCGCCTTCTACAACACCCGCGAAGATGTGGACGTGTTCCTGCGGGCGCTGCACACCCTGCCACGGCACTGAACGTTCCGCGTCGGCTGAACGGATCGGCGCGGAATGAGGTCATGAACAATAATCTCGAACTGAGGCCTTTTGCTCAACTTGATGGATTTCTGCTTCGCCCGCTTTGGCAGCAAGTGACGTCATAAGCAGACAGGCTGCTTGCGGCCACCGTCAGTCGCTCAAGCCGTCAAACAAACTGCTCAGAAGCGCACTTTGCAAGGGCCTGCTTTGGGTCATTTTGAGGTTTTCGCCTGGGCCGCGCCGAACGTTCGCTTGCCCGCAACTTGATCCTCTGAGCGGACGGCTATTGGCTAGGTTTGGCCATCGTATCCTGGGCAGCTGGTGAGCACGCCGTCGCGGATCTCACGCACCACGAATAGCAGCAGCAAGGCAGCCAGCAGTATCAACAAGGACCAGACAGCGAGATCCGATAGGCGCTCACCCGGCAGGAGCATGTCGGCAGCGCGACGCAGCCGCTGCCAGGACCAGCGAGGGTGCGAAGATGAGCGGCGGCTCTCGGACATGGGCTGGGATCTGCAGTTTGGAGGGATACGACAGGGATCAGCCGAGCCAGCCACCGACCATCAGGATGAACAGGTAAGTGACCAGGACGAGGGCGACGCAGACGGCGAAGCCTTCCGGGGTCGGCTCTCGCCTCATCACGGCGCCGACGGCACCAACTGAGGTTCGTCGTCTCGGACCTCAGCTGCGGTCCCGGAGCGGCCATCCCACGATCGCGCTCTGCGACGTCGATGGCCCGCGTCGGACATCACCATCCGTATCGCGGTGATATCCAACGCAGGGAAGGAGCTCCGCATGAGAGGAGACTGCACCGGCAGGGGCGTTGGATATCGTTTCACGGCAAAAAGAGAATGTCAGCCAGAGGCTTAGCCCCGCGTTGGATATCGCGAGCGGCTTGGCGAGTGCGGCTGGTCCAGCGATCAGAGGCAGTTGCCATCAAGGAAGGGTTCAAGTGCGCCGTCTTAGGCGTGCATCACCCCTCCAAGCGCGGCGAGTTACGCGGCTCCACGGTGCTGCTCGGCGCCGGCGACTTCGTGTTTCGCCTTGAGCGAAAAAAGGGCCTCTCGGTCGCCAAGCTGATTTGCGAAAAACAGAAGGACGCCCCGGATGGGTGGTCGGATCACTACCGCCTCGATGAGGTCACGATGGCGGACGGCGCGGTCAGCCTCGTTCCAGCACGCGCGCTGACACCCGCGGCGAACGGGCAGGTGAATCCACAGATTGTAGGCGCAGAACGATCACATCCAAGTCCAGAAACAATAGACTCGAAGGGTCATTTTCGCAGCTCTTACAATTTCAAGAAAGAGCAGTTGGCCAGTTTTTATCAGCGCAAAACAACGGCCGTTCGCCCGCATCTGCAGCATACAGAGAGTAGCTGCGCTAGCTACGCCAGATTCATGGGCGAAATAGATAAATTATCCAAATAAAATCTGGATTACGTTAGAGGAAACGGTACTGCCTGAAGTTGAAAAATCTGATTGAGATCTATTGGAATCGCCTCAAATTCGTATACTGTGGCGCAACAAGCCCCGCCGCGGCGCTGAGCCGGGCGGGCCGAGTCCCTCAACCGGGCGTCACCACCCGAAACGGCCGACCCGGCAGTCACTTGGCCCTGAGTCCCTCGCCCCAGAGCACCACCCCGTAACGGACGGATCGTCCGCCTTCAGCGTTGCCCCACCTGCCCCTGCAGCGCCGACCGCACCATCGCGTTCGCGTAGACCGGCTCGACGCCACGGGCGACGATGTCCGCCATCAGGTCCGCGCTGTTCGAGTGCACGAACAGGTCGGCCAGCCGGCCCGTCTGCTTCTCAAGCACCGGCGCAGAGGCTGCCAACTGGTCGACCCGCGGCAACGTGAATCCCTACACCGCGGCTGCCGGCACCAAGTCGCCGTACTGAGCGGCGATCGCACGAAAAAGCCCGCCGCGGCGCTGAGCCGGGCGGGCTGAGTCTTGGGAGGAAACGCCGCCGAAGCAGCAGCGCCGAGCGAGTAGCATGTGGCATGCCAGAGCCCACGTGCGCTTCGGCACTCGTCACCGAACCGTCATTTGCACCGCCAACTCGGCTGCCAACGCATCATAGTTCCGCAGGTGCACGCCGTCCGGCGGCGCGGCCTCCGGGGTCAGGCCTGGCTCGCCGTTGCGCAAGCTTGCGAACGGATCGAAGAGTCGACACCCGTGCTGCTCGCACAGACTGCGCAAGGCTTCCGTGTAGGCAGCGACCGCCGCCGGTTCGCGACCCGCCACCGCTTCCGGGCCAAGCGGCGGCACGGCGGCGACTAGCACCACGTCCGCGTGCACACGGAGCCACTCGACGATACGCGCCGCGGCAGCCTCGAAGCCGCTCCGGGTTGCCTCCGACAGCGGGTCTGCCCGACGCAGGATGTCGTTGGTGCCGACGAACAGCACCGCCGTGCCGGCCCGAGCACTGAAGGGCAGCGCGTCGATCTGCGCGGCATAGCCGCGGGCCGAGGTGCCACCAATCCCGCCATTGACCACGTGCATCTGCCGGTCGAGGGCGGGAGCGACGATTTCCGCGTGCGAGTTGCCCGCCAGGAACACGAACCCGGGCTTCGCCTCAGTCAGCGCGGCGCGGATCTCCGGCAGGCGCCGGTCGAGGTGCTCCCGCGCCAGTTGCGCGCTCGTTTGGGCTTGGCCCTCGGCGCCGACGGCCGCGGCCGCTAAGCTGATGCCGACTAGGATCTGCACAATCAGGTTCGCCTTCATCGACACGGCTGGATCCCTTGTGTGGTCGCTGCAGGGCTCGATCGCCGGACACGGCAGCGTCGCGCAGCCATATGGGCAATCGTTGCCCACGAGCGTTCTGCCGGTCCAGGTGCTAGAGGCTCCATCGGCCGTCAGCTCCAGGACCGTGAGGCTTCATGAACGCATCGACGCGGCGCTCCGTGCTCGCCGGCTCCCTCGCCTTGCTCGTGTCGTCCGCTCATGCAGAGGCTCCCCTTGGGCGCTTGGTCCCCAAGCCGAGAGGCGGCGACGCCACTGGCGTCGGTCGCGACGGCGTCATTGATGTCGGTGACCTCCCCGAGATCGATCTCACCGGCGCTCAAGACATGACGGCGCCGCTGCAGGCCGCACTCGACGCACTGGCCGCCCGGGCGGTTAGTGGTGCGAAAGTTGGAGGCGTGCTGCGGTTCCCGCACGGGGCAATCGTCCGCGTGGGAGGCACGCTGAACTACGACAGCGACGGTCCGCTCTCAATCGTCGGCGGGACCGGCATGAACCGGAAGGCGGCTCGGATCATCCAAGACGGGAGGGTCCTGTTCAACATCGTGAACTCGCGGCCGGGCGCGGAGGCCAGCGGGCAGAACCAGGTCGAGATTGGCGGCCTCGAGATCCAATGCATGTACACGGGCAGGGATGGTGCGTGCGCCTTCCGGATCCACGAGCCCGAATCCGTCTACGCGCACGACATTCGTGCGAGCGCGGGCCGAGGAGCTTGGGAGGTGTTCTTCGACCTGCGCAACGTGCGCGGCGCTGTCTTCGAGCGGATGTACGTCCGCAACGATCACGGGCTGGGCGATGCCAAGCGGCCGGACGGCGGATACATCCACTCAACCGGGGACCGCAGCGCCGACATCCGCGGAACCTTTTTCGTCTTTGAGAACGATGGACGGTCGAGCACAGACAACCGCTTCCACGATCTGACCGTGCAAGGCTTCGATCTATTTCTGGGCGCACAATCCAGCGTGAAGCCCAACAACGAAGGCTTCCAGTTTAGCGGGGTCAGTGTTGTTGGCTGCAACACAGGCATCCTCTGGACGAACAAGGCCGAGGGCTATGTTCCTCCGCTCTTCGATTTCCACGATGGTCACATGCATGTGTTCAAACAAGTTGCCAACCTGCAGAACGTTGCGCAATTTTTCCTCAAAAACTCAACACTTGAACTCGATCACCAGTACGACAGCGTGAACGGTGCCAGCGGGCTCTCCCTTATCTCGCTCTCTAAGGTGAACCGATTGCATCTGAGCGACCTTGTCCTCGTGACCGGTCGCGCCGTTTCCCCGATCGCCATCTTTCCGGGATGCGATGGCGGTAGCATCCACGACATATCTGGGCAGATGCAGAACGCCCCTGCGATCGTCCAGATCCTGGCCGGCTCGAAGAACATTCACGTTCATCACGTCGGCGGTTACCACGCGAAGCAAGCCGTGCTGAACGGGGACCCGCGCAATTGGGTCGATAACTGCCGCACCTACAACTAGCACAAGATTGCAGCCCGCTACGCGAGAGGTCGCGAGCTGCGACGCCGCCCCGGCCTTACTCGAAGGTACCGTCGCCGAGGGGCGGCCGCCCCTCCAGCGCACCGTTGGTCAGGAAGTGCACGAGCGGATCCGCATTCGCTGCCCGCACGTCGCCGTTGGCCCCCAGATAGTTCGAGGTGTCGAACCGCCCGGACGGGTCTCGCCCCTCCTTCCAGCCGGCCGTGTCGTAGTGCAGTAGCGGGTCGATGTTGGCCGCCTTCACGTCGGCGTAGCCGGTCAGGTACGCGGCCACGTCGAAGTAGGCGTTCGGATTGCGTCCCTCGCGCCAGCCGTAGGCCTCGTAGTGCTGGTAGGCGACCTCTGCCGCCTCCGCCACGTTGCGGCTGCCTGATGCCCTGGCGTAACGGCCGACGTCGGGGTTGCTCAGCAGGTAGTACTCCGCGTCGAAGCCGCCGTGGATGATGCTGGCGGGGCTGCCGATGGCGGGCGCGATCTCCCGCCCCTCGGCGCGGCCGTACTGCAGGTAGTGCAGCAGCGGATCGAGGCCCGCAGCCTTCACGTCGGGATTGCGGGCGAGGTAGATCTCGTTGTCGAAGGCGGCGGACGGATCGCGCCCCTCCTTCCAGCCCGCCGTGTCGTAGTGGGCGAGCGGGTTGACGTCGGCGGCTGCGACGTCGGGATTGGCGGAGCGGTAGGCTTCCGTGCTGAACAGGGCATTTGGATCGCGTCCCTCCTTCCAGCCGATCGTGTCGTAGTGGAAGTCAGGATCGACGCCTGCTGCGGCCACGTCGGGGTAGCGGGCGTTGTAGTAGGCGTCGTTGACCAGCGGAGAGCCGTCCGGGTCGCTCGTCACGGCCGCAGGCTGGTACACGCGGGTGATCACGTCGTATTGGTTCCCGAATGGGCCAAATCTCGTGGTCTGCCCCAAAGCGATCGACCCATCTGGGAGCGCCGCCGCTACCTGTGATAGGACGCCATCAAAGTTTGTCGAACTTGCAGGATTTGAGTTCGAAACAAGGCCGAGACTTGCGCCATCTGGGCTAAACAGCTCTTGGTTGTAGGAACTGTAAACGAAAGGAGATTGGCTAGTCGTAACTACATTAGTATAGCTGAATAGAATGTTTCCGTCCTGCGTGGTAGAAATGCTTGAGCTATATCCGGCAGATCGGAGTGCGCGCTCAGCTGATATTGTGCCATCTTGTGACACTAATCGGATGACGAATTTGCCGGCATTTGCCCCGATCTCCGTATGATAACCGATTACTGCCCGCCCATCGGGCAATGCGGCAGCGGAAACAGGAGTGACTATGCCGTCCTTGATGATACTAACGCCGCTGACTGGCTGGCCATTGCTGCCAAAAGACTGAACGTTGGTATTTCCAAAGGATCTAACTAAGATGATATTGCTAATAAATCCTGTCTGATCTTCGGATATGACCGTAAATCCACCCTCCTTTTGCGCGGCTATGGCAAAATCTGTGAAGCCGTAAGACGTTGACGCCTGACCAAGGGGCAGCAGCGAAGTTAAAACAGCGCCGCTCTGGTCAATTATGGTCCCAACGATTCGCTGGTTTCCTAAGTCTTCGCTACGTCTCCAGGCAATCAACAGGCGCCCGTCGGATAAGGTTGTGGCTTCCGGTAATCCAAATTGCTGATTGCTTCCGCTCGGCTGGCGGTCCAGCACGATAGGGTCGGCTTGTGCAGTGCCTGTAGCGTCGAACAGGCGCACGCTCACATTCGCAGCAGCGTTGGTGTCGGTGTACTGTTGCGCGACGGCAACGGCAAAACCACCGTTGGTTAGGGCGGTAACAGACCCGAATCCACCCAAGCCGACAGTGATCTCTGCAGACGCTGGACGGCCGTTCGCGTCGTACACGCGCGCCCGAACCGAAGCGGCACCGGATGCAGGCGTGTCTGTCCACGTGACGACGTAGCCGCCGGAGGCCAAGGCTGTGATGTCGTTAGTCGTTTGGTTGCCGGCCGTGTCGCGGCTCGTCACCAGGGCAGGCGTAGGGACGTAAGGGGCCACGCGCGTTTCCTCTCAGGTCGCGGCCGCAGCGTCCGAATCGCCGGGCCACCGTTCGGACAACGCTAAGTCGATAACCCCGCTAACCTCAAGCTTTTGGTGGTGCAATTTCCACGTGGGGTTGTGGCGAGCCGGCCAGTCGTCACACATCGGCCGTTCACGCCTGCGCAGCGAGAGGGGCGCGCGAACTCAACGTCGACTTCCCGCCCGTCGACCCGCCGCGCGAGCCCGTCGCGCCGGTGCTGCGGATCCTGCGGCGCGCCGACGAGATCGTGGCGGGCTGTGCGCTGATCGTGGTCGGGGGCCGCTGCGGTCGAGCTGGCGACGCTGCTGTGACGCACGCCGCCGCTGGGCGTCAGCTCTTGTCGGTAAGGCCGAGGCCGCGCAGCAGATCGCCGATTGGGTCAATCTTCTGCCCGGGGGCATCCGCGCTGGTCGGCTGCTGCGCAGCGCTTGCCTCGTCGGCCGCCGGACGGATCAGAGCTGCTTGGCGGGTGGTGACGGCGCGGCGGGCCATCTTGGGCGCGCGGGCCTCTCGAGTGCTGCGGGCGGTGGTCGCCACCAGCGTCAGCTCGGCCGGCAGCGGCTGCACCATCGCGTAATCGGCGGAGAGCGCGACCGTCGGCTCGGGCTTCATCAGCGCGGCCGTGTCGGACAGAGGCGCTGCCCGCCGCAGAGCGACGTTGCGGCTCGCCGGCGGATCGACCCAAGCCGTCGGGGCCGCTGCCACCGCGTGGCCCTTGGCAGCCGGCTGGCGCTCGAAGTTGCCGGGATGCAGGATGCCGGCAGCGGCCATCAGGCCCAGCACGGCAATGCCCGTGACGGCGAAGGTCGACTTGTAGTGTTCCATGCCAGCAGAACGAATAGCCAAGCTAATCGTTCCGCTGTTGCCTAGCCGCCCGTTTCAAGTCGTCTGCCCGCAACATCAACGGACCGTGAACGGCTGATCTTCCTTAGGGGCAGGAAGCCATGCCGTTGCCTGTCCGACGCTACCGGGAGGCTCACCGCTGCTTCGGCGCCGTTCGCACCGGCCGGGAAACCACAGCCTCCCTGCCGCGGTGACGAGCGGAACTGCCGACGCGCGCGGCCGGCTCTCAGCCTCCGGGCGTCCAGTCGATCTTTGGCTTCTGCGACAGGATGCGCTCGAAATAGTTGGCCACCGCCTGCGCCCCGTCGGCATGCATCATCGCGACCGGATGGGAGAGGTAGGCCCGGGCGAGATCGACCGGAATCTCGCCGGCCTGGAGGGCGCCGAGCACCGCGTCGATGAAGGCGTCGTTAGCCTCGTTGAAATCGGAAGAGAGCTTCTTGCGGTCGTTCAGGGCCTTGATCGGCATGGCGCGGTAGCTCCTCCGGAGGGACGGGCTCGGCGCTCGGATTAGGCGGCCGAGCTCTCTACCCTTGGCTGCTGGCCGGCATGCGTCATTCGACCGCACGACTCATCGTGTGATCGCACGCTGCTTCCGCAGCGCTTCCGCAACCCCGCGGCCAGCAGGGCCGCGATCCAGCTAAGTCATTGAGGGAATTGGCGCACCCGACACGATTCGAACGTGTGACCTTTGCCTTCGGAGGGCAACGCTCTATCCAGCTGAGCTACGGGTGCTGCTCCGGTCTGATTAGCCGAACCGTTCGCGCCGCGCAACGGGGGACGGAAGGAGTTTGGGCTCGAGCGTGTTCCGGCCCGGCCTGATCGGCCCCCGGGTGACGGGGGTCGCCCCGAGGCATGGGGCCCGGGATGTGGATCGGCAGAGGGCAATCCGAGGGAGGCGGTCGCCGCGCTGCGGCAGGTCGGCGGGCCGGGGCCGCGGAACTGGGCCGTGGCGGCGCGTCGGCCGGAACGCGCGAGGCGGGGAATCGTCCAGCGGTCGTTCGGTTCTGCGCGAAGCGTTGTCCAGCAGGCGCCATCCAGCCGAAGGTAGGGCGACGTGCGGCGTGGCTATGGGTGGGGTCTGCGTGGGTCCAGATGGGTTGGTCTCCAAGTAAGATGCGCTCAGGAGGCGGGTCTTGCTTCAGATTTTACGTCAATCGTCTTTTAAGCAACTGGGGTTATGCATCGGACGGCCCTCGCATAGGATCGACCGGTGCTTTCACGTCTCAGAGTCGTCGCTGCCGTCGTCGGGTTCTGCTCGGTCTGGACCGTCGCCCAGGCCGGGGCACACGAGCGGGTCCTGAGATTCGGCTACCTGTTCGCGCAGACGTCCCAGCTCGGGGCGGGGGCCGATCGCTTCGCCGCCGAGGTCGCCAAGCGCACCGGCGGCGCCTACCGGGTGGAACTCTATCCGAACGGCTCCGTCGGCGGCGAGGTGGAGATGGCGGAGGATCTGCGCCTCGGGCACCTCGATCTCGCCTTCATCACGAGCGCGCCCTTCTCCAGCATCATCCCCGAGTTCGGGGTGTTCGATATCCCGTTCCTGTTCCGCGACGCGCGCCACGCCCAAGCCGTCTTCGACGGCGCGATCGGGCAGGACTATCTCAGGAAGTTCCAGCAGAAGGGCCTCGTCGCACTCGCCTGGGGCGAGAACGGCATGCGGCACATCACGAATTCGAAGCGGCCGATCACGGGTCCGGAGGACCTCAAGGGGCTCTCGATGCGGGTGCCGCAATCGGACATCATGCTGGCGGGCTTCCGGAGCCTCGGCGTGAAGGCGGAGCCGCTGGCCTTCCCGGCCCTCTACGGCGCGTTGCAATCGGGACAGTTCGACGGCCAGGAGAACCCGATCTCGGTGATCGCCGCGTCCCGCTTCGAGAAGGTCCAGAAGCACCTGACCCTGAGCGGGCACGTCTATTCGTGGGCCGTGGTCGCGATGTCGCGCGCCGCCTGGGAGGCCCTGAGCGCCGCGGACCAGAAGGCCTTCACCGAGGCCGCTCGCGCCGCCGGGCAGGTCTCCCGCGAGGTGGCCGAGCGGGCCGAGACCGAGGGCGTCGACGCGCTGCGCAGGTCCGGGATGAGCGTGGTCGCGGGCGTCGATCGCGCGGCCTTCGAGCAGAGCCTGCAGGCGACGACGTCCGGGTTCAGCGCCCGCTTCGGGGCCGAGACGCTCCGGCAGATCCGGGCGGTCCGCTGAGGCCCGATCCGGGCGCGCCGGATCACGAACGACCCTTCCTCTCCGCTGCCCGACCGTCCCGCACCGGCCCGCGTCTACAGGCCGGCGAGGATGCACCGAGGTTCCAGGACTGCCGCCGATGCTCACTCTCCGTCCGGACCGTCTCTCGGTCGCCCAGCGCATCGCCGCCGGCTTCGGC